>Ga0210043_1000010_pt1 | contig 261416 bp, 232 predicted proteins | sample CryGeymet201501t_FD_183990 | JGI IMG/M metagenome (GOLD analysis project Ga0210043, IMG submission 183990) | Groundwater microbial communities from Crystal Geyser aquifers in Utah, USA - Crystal Geyser metaG 2015-01t (SPAdes) (version 2) | ecosystem: Environmental > Aquatic > Deep subsurface >...
CACCGCGTTATTGGCCGCGACTTCCTTCGCCGTCGGCTCCTTCGGAGCCCATCTTCTTCCGGGGTCGGTGTACCGCCATCCGTCCTCGCTGTCATTAATCCACCAACTCATGGCTTAGACCTCCAGAACAGAAGGGTTGGCGTCCGCAGCCAGCTTCATGAACTTCAACAGATCGTAGATGACTGCATCGGGATCTTTGAAGCTAGCTTGATCGAAGCCCAAATAGTGCTCCCGCAGAGCGCTGGCCACACCTCGGATGTCTGTATCACTCGTGGGGAGCGACGTCCCATAGGCACGAGACCCTGCCAAGGTCAGAAAAATGACTCGTTCATTCAGCCAGGGGACGGTCCCCGGGTTCGTTGGTAGTTTCATCTTGCTCTCCTTTTCCAAGTAATTCCACGTCGGGTATATGGTCCCAACGCCAGTTGGAGTTCAGTTGGATCTGGTCATCGGAGAAGGGAAACTGCACAGCATTCTCGAAGTCATCCCCTCGAAACATCAGCTCCGCCACAGTCGTCTCCACACTCGACCTGTGCTCCTCCCCCAGGAGGACCGTTGTCCAGTCCACGAGCTTCTGTGGCTTTACAGGCCACCGTATGTATGCCAAGCATACCAGCACGGCTGCCGTTTCATAGGACAGATTGTGGTACGCCTTGGCCAACCGCGTGGCCAACCAGGGGCACCAGTTCTGTGGACGAAGCGTACTCAGATAGAGTACAGCCGCAGAGAGACTTCCTTGCTTGCGAGCACAGTTGTACCCGAAAAGAGGTTCTTTCTCCAAGAGTATCACTCCGTCCTGACTGATTCTCCGTATGGTCACTCTTGCTCTCCCCTTTGCATGTCTGCATAAAGTTTCTGGAACCCACTAATACCCATGATGTACCGACGGTTAGCGGAGTCACGAGCTAGGGATGTTCGGGGTAGAGTTGTGATCACGATAAGTGACCGAAGCCCCACCGTCTGCACTCGTATATGTCCCCGTGGACAACACTCCAGCACACGAACGAAAACACCTGCATACCGTCCCTGTACAATCTGGAGGAGTTCTCCAACGAAAGTCGCATCCTCTTCCGCGAGAGGCTGAACGGCAAAATGTGTCCACTTGTCACTCATCTTGTCCCCATGGCAGGCAAACGTATGCCCTCCGGCCAGAGATACGCGAAGCCAGCGATTTTTGTCCTGCACTCCGGGACAACAGGGTACTTTGTTTCCTCCGTTAGATTGACCTCTGATGGCCCCGCTCGGGATCGAACCGAGAACCTGCCGATTATGAGTCGGAAGCTCTAACCATTGAGCTACGGGGCCGCCCCCATACATCATACGCCCGCTCAACCCTCGGGTGACAAGCTGATAAACGGCCTATGCCCCAGTAGGATGGGAGGGTGTATGCGCCGAGAGTATCGTAATGCGGATAAAGGGGCCGCCCTTTGCCGTCTCACCAAATTGCACAAGCGGGTTGAGTTTCAAGTCGTCAGTCCAGACGCTGCGGAGGAAGTGGAGATGTCGGAACTTCGAAAAAAAGTCATTCGTCTTGCTTATCATAGGCCAGACTTGAGGGCGGACCTTCTCCCCCTCCTTTCTCGGCAGGACAAGATGGCGTTACAGCTTCCTAACGGGAAGATCGTCCTGGATAAGCTCAACTCCTTCCTGCGGAACCAGATGACTGCCATCGCGCAGTACATGGTCCACTCCGAGATGTGCGCCAACTGGGGATACTCGAAGCTAGCGGCTGCTGGGAAGGCGCGCGCCATGACGGAGATGCGTCATGCGGAAGCTTTGATCGAACGCATCATTTTCCTGGAGGGTACTCCCATTGTGGGTCTCCTCAATGAGGTGTTCACGGGCAAGATTGTTCCCGAGCAGCTTCAGCTCGACCTCGAAGCAGAACAGAAAGGGATCGCCGGGTACAACGAAGGCATCGCGATATGCAACCGCGTCCAAGATCACGGAACCCGGCAACTCCTGGAAGCCAATCTGAAGGATGAGGAAGGTCACCACGACTGGCTGGCCTCCCAGCTAGACCAGCTCAATCAGATGGGCGTCGGAAACTACCTGGCAGCTCAGATGGGCTAGCCCCGGTACTTTGACTTGTCGACGTCGGCATAATGGTAGACGGATGCCTCTCTATCAAGGGGAGATTCCTCCCCCATGATGCACAGGAAGGCTCTTTCCGCCCAAGCTGCATGCTCCGTCTCTTTTTCCTTTGTGAGTGCCACCTCAAACTCCTTGAACAAGTCTGTGAGCTTCTCTTGGACAGAAGGCATGAGTCTCTCCAGCAATAGCTCCCCCAAGCAGGTGTGATAATGATTCAATTGCCACCTACCAGTAGGTTGTAACTAGCTCTGGAAAAGACTATGCCTCGTTCGCTCAAGTCTCGTATCGTTCGCCTTGCCCACAGCAATCCCGTGTTACGTGCCCCGCTTCTGGAGATTCTGGAAAGAGTAGCCACGGGTCGGGTAGATGATGAGTTCGAGCGTCTTCTGCACACCCCGCAGTGGTGGGAGGATAGGGAGGCTACAGACCGCTTGGCGCGTCTGATTTCTCGGAGGTCCCTTTCCGAGCCACAGCTCCGGCAAATCTTCAAGGGACTCCACCGAAAGATAGATCCCGCAGAGGCAAATCAGCTCCGCTCCATCTTGGACTGGCCTGCCATCCCTTCCTACGTGCTGACAGAGGAGCAGGCCGATACAATTGTGGAAGCTCCTTGGTTGTATCCGCACATGGAATCTTGGAAAGGGTACGAGGTGACGGTCTACTATGAGGTCTGGACACACGAGGACCTGGACGTTGGGGATACCGATGACAGGGGTGAAGAGTACGAGAAGGAAGCTTTCAGCCTAGAGGAAGCTGTGGATCTCCTGGACAGCTACAGTTGGGAAGATTGGTCCGCTTCTACCCCTCGCTCTGGTGACTGGTTGGTCTCTGAGGGACAGCAGGATTACCGTGACGGGTCCATAACGTACTATCATGGCTTCGTACAAAGGCTGGACAAGAAAGACCTCACACGCGAGGAAATCCAGTACCTCTCTAAGAAGTTAGGGGTGCGAGTATGAATGGAAGCAGGAAAGTCCACGGTGAGAACTTGAACGGGGCGCGGTTGCTTCTACAGCAAGCCAGCGTAGCTACAAAAAAAGGAAAGAGCATGCACACACTTCGCAGTAAGCTTATTCGCCTAGCCTATGCAAACCCAGGAAAGCTCAGAGATAGCTTGTTGCCTATTCTCGCGAGTAGCCTCAGAAAACACTACGTAGTGTACGGTACGCATCGAAGGGCAAATACACCCCCCGTAACGTTTCGAAAGACGCAACAGGGTGAGTGGGTCATCATGATGCCTGAAAGCTATGCCCGAGTAGGGGACACGGTGGCAGTCACTAAGAAGGACGGGCACACCAAGAATGTGCAGATTGTTCGAATTCGACGACCCTTCAATGTGCAAGGCAAGCCCTACGTATACTGTGAGTTCAAAGATTCCTCTGCACGCCCCGTGTCAGCACCGTCAATGTCTGTAGCAATTTGTGATAATTGTGGGGCACGTATCAGTGGTTCAGGAGAAGAGCGTGTAGATTCCTCCGGTATCCGAGGGATTGTGTGTCGAAATTGTGCACGTGCGAGTCGGTATGAACTGAGCTTTGCCTAATTTGAGCCGGGATACAGTAGTGCTGGTAATGAGAGAAGATTGCTAGGTTCCGGGGAGTCATGGGTGGTCATGAATACAGACCAAATGGCGAAGCGAATCTTGACCCGAGTTTTGCGGGCGAGTTCCGTGTCCAGCTCTGACCTCCGGGACGCACTGAACCACGTATCGGATCTGGCTGGGCGCACACTTCGGGTGGCGGACTTTGATCTCTCCCGCCCTCAGCTTCTCCCCCTGCAGAAGCTCTACGACTATGATGACATCAGTGCCTGGGCAGAGTGGACTGCGGGAGAGCTTCTGGAATACGAAGAGGACGAGAGAGAAGAAGAGGTAGCTAGATTCCGGGGAGCCAACTGGGCTCGACGCGCTCTCAAGTGGACCCCTCAGAACATGCCTCCTATCATCGTGGTGATACCGCGAGACAAAGGGACGGAGATCGGGGACGGTCGCGGTCGAGTATCCCTGGCGCTAGGACTCGGGTGGGACAAGATCCCCACCGTCATCGCAACAGAGCGTTGGAACCAAGACCTTTCGTGGACCCCGGCACGAAATACCGTCTACTGCGCTGAGACAGCGGCGGGCCGTGGTGGTCCGCCCCTACCTAGAGGGTGTCATGCCTACAATTCACGACTTGTTACCGAAGTGAGGAGAGGGTGTCATGACCACTGCAACGTTGCTTCTGAACGCTTCCTACGAGCCCTTACGGGTGATCCCCTGGCACAAGGCGATCACTCTTGCTTTGCTTCAGAAGGCAGACATCCTGGAGAGCTACGAGGGCAAGGTTATCTGTGCAACCAATGACGTCTACGCCTGGCCAGCGGTAGCACGTCTTCGTTCTCGTGTGTCCTGGAGGGACCGTGGTGTACGCTTCAGCCGTACAAACGTGTACAAGCGGGATGACTTTACTTGTCAGTTCTGTGGGAAGAGACATGCTCCGGCTCAGTTGACGTTCGACCACGTTCTGCCGAAGTCCCAGGGAGGACCAACATCCTGGACGAATATCGTGACGGCATGTCTCTCTTGCAACCAGCGTAAGGGAGCCAAGACACCCAAGCAAGCGGGAATGGCACTACTGCGGGAACCACGTGAGCCGACGTGGTTCCAGAAGGACCTTGTGGCCTACCAGGAAGTGTGGGAGCCCTACCTCTGGACCTAGCCTCCCAACTCGCCCGCAAGGGCAACCTGGGCCTCTTGAACTCACAGACGCACATGGTAGTATGTGAATAGCTGGACTTCGGTCCAGCCGCCCCAGGGGAGCCTGACGGATAGGCGCTCGCAAACGGAACGAGTACTGTAAAAGGGTATCGAGACGTTGACATGACGTAACATGCGGAATTTGCGGAGGCACCGAATGGCTCTCAGCAGGGTCTGTAGGGAAGCACGTTTGGCCGCGTGTTTACTCGATATAAGTGGGTTCGACTCCCATCCCTGGGATAGGTTACTATGGAAGGCCAAGCTCTACTTCTGGGCTTGGCCTTCCTGCTCGCGCTTGGACCGCAACTGGTGGAGAACCCGCAGGAGGGTTTCTACAGGTTGCCATAGTCCATACACGGACTCATAGAAGCTGTCTGTGATACGTCGCACATGATCGTATCTGCTTGAAATGATCCAGTCCTGCTTCGTTTTTGTGGGAAGCCACATCAAAGCACCTGTCTGCTGTGAGACACACAGAACGAGTTGCGGGACAGGGCGCTTCCCCTCCCATCCAGATACGGTATCGATTAGAATCGTCGGGTGCGGGAAGTCTTCCGGGGTGTGGAAAACTACATTCCGGCTCTTCACCTCCATTAGCACACCCTCGCACAAGACGTCGCTAAGCTGTTTGTATCTCCCAGCATCCGCAATGGTGGCGCGAATACCCTGAGGCAGTACTTGCGTGTCCAACCCCTGGAGCTGGAAGAACAGAGCAACGTACCTCTCTCAGGCATGTCCCGTTTTGCACTCCCGAATGAACAAGGCGTCGTTTTCAAACCAATCCACAGCAGCACCTCCGAGGAGCATACGCAGTAGCTTTCCGATCTGTCCTGCACAGTGCTTGGAGAGCTGCCCGGTAAGTCTTCTATGAGTGCGGCTTCATAGCGTTCGCAATGCCACCGGATCAGGTGGAACCTGGAGTACATTCATGCCTACTGACTTCAACGAAATCTCGCAGTGGATGCAAGTGCTTGAAGCACACAACCTCTTGCACGAGGTACAGGCGCGCCCCCACATCTGGGGAAAGCTCAACCAAGCTCTTGCTGAGGAGGACTTGGAAGGTTTGCAGGAAGCCCTTGAGAAGGCAGACTTCTATGGACTCCTGACCAACGTCTGGACTTCTCGCTTCGGTGACAAGTTCCAAAAGGCTATGCGTCTTGCCGGGGATCAATCTCTCCGCCGAAAGATCATTCGTCTGGCGCATAGGAAACCTGAGCTACGGCCACACTTGTTACCCCTACTGATCAAGTAGACTTCGGTAGTTTGGGGGCTGGGAGCACATCCTGCATCTTGCGCAGAATAGTGCAGATGCCACCCATTCTGTGGAATAGAGTGCCCAAGTTCTTGAAGTCCTGGTGCACGAGGATGATGTGGGAATGCGTCAGGATTGGAGCCTCATCCGCTACCCCCTCCTTCTCCAGTAGGCCAAGCAAGTTGAGGTACGGGAGGAGAAGAAGCTGCATCTGCCGCAGAGACAGCTCTGCACTTTGCAGAGACTTGTCCAGCTCGGCTATCCAAGTTGCTTGGGAACTCTGCTGCAACTCTTGCAGGACCCGCTTCATTTCCTGGACAGAGATCCCCATATCCCGAAGAAGCTTCTTCGTGCCCCCTCGCTCAGAGAATGTGTCTGTCTCTGGAGAACTCGTATCCTGAGCAGAGGCTGGGGCTTCCGATTCAAGAGCTTTCCCCAGAGAGCTTTCCAGCTCTCGGAGCATTAGATCGAAAAGGCTACCATCGGACTTTCCCTTCATATACCCCCCTTGGGGTTTGAGCCGCCTGTAGTGCGGAGAAAAGAAAGTGGCTTTCAACGAGTAGGAAAGCTCTGAGTGACTCGCCTTGGGAAATCCTGTGGGAACTCCCCATCTCCTCTAACACAGCCTGCCAATTGGCTAGCTAGTGGATACTTTCTCCCCTCTTCCGGTATAGTCCAAAGATGGCCCGAGGTTCACACCCAAGAGGTTTTGGAACCTGCAAGAGGGTCTGCCGCGCTCCAATGGAGCTTTGGGCTTGTCCTGAGGACACACCCGTTCTGGTTTTTGGGGAGGACTTCAGTCCTACCTCCCGCGCCCGAGCAGAGACAAGTAGCGGAGAAAAACATGAAAACCAAGATCAGAATGACCTTCGACAAGGTCCGTCATGACCAACCCAATGATATCCACTGCGTGGTGAGTCTTCAGGCTCCCAAGCTAGAGTGGCAGAAGAAACGACCTCCGATTTGCGTCACCAACGCAATTGATGTGAGCGGATCCATGAGCGGAGAAAAGATGCACTTCGCAAAGCAGTCCGTGCTCAAGCTCGCAGATCACCTCAAACCTGGAGACTGGTGCGGGGGTGGTGGCTTTCGAATCCAACATCCACCCTATTTGCGAACCCCTTGAAATGACGCCAGAGCAAAAGGAATGTCTCCTCTTCGACTCGTGAAGCCAAACTGAGGTGGATCGTATGGACTATTCAATACCTCTAGGTCTTCTTGTGCTCTCGGGTGTGTACTTCCTGTCCACTCTGTTGCTTCTCTGGGCTTTGACACGAACTCTGGGAAAACAGTTTCAACAGGCGTCTGCGACACGATACGACTACAAGGTGGTAGACCTGATCATCTTACAAGACCCCGGCAATCACGAGACACAAATCCAGAAGTGGGCGGATGAGGGGTGGAGCATTGTAGCCTGCGTGCCTTTAGTTGGAGGCGCGACGGAGGGGGCTCCCGAGGTTCGATACATTCTCTCGAAGCCGTGGCAGCCTCGACGCTTGGCAAGCGTCATCAAAGCAGAGTCAAAACAACTCCCTTGTGAAAAGCCGGATACGGAAGGGAAAGAGTAGCTGCTCTTGACACAGCAGACTGCGTGGATAACACTCTAGGGGATGCCCGTGTGCTGACGGGACGAAGCGTAGAGGGACGAAGATGAAAGCGATGCCAGCCGGTCACACGTAGGTACCTCTAGCGGAGTCTCCAAGGATTGGTGTTCCCCTGCCCTATCTGGACGTGGAGCCCTCTTGCCGTCCTGGGAACAAGCCAGTAGCCTCAGTGATCCAGGAATCTCTGATTCACACTGGAGGTTTCAGCAAAGACATCTGCGCCACCCTCTGGACCACCCCCCAGATTAGAGAGTGGATGGCCCCAAAAGCGGAAGCTACACAGGCCGCTGCGTAACGAAGGAAGCCCCTATGGAATTTGCGGACGTATCCCGGGGAGGCCCCTGGGATACCACTAAGAAACACGTCAGAAGGAGAAGAGATGCAGTCCGGAAGTAACAGTCCAGCTCTTGTGCAAATGCGAAAGCAGGGTCTGGATGCGAGCGGGCAGCCTGTCAGCTCCTACTGGAAAGCTCGCATTGAAGCGGAGGAGGGTCGCGTCCGAGTGCAAGAGCTGGAGGAGGAAATTGCACAGCTCCGCTCCCAGCAGCCGGACCCCTCCCCTTTCATACTCTTGACCCAAAGCCAAGAGGAAGAGCTTGTACGGCTGCGAGCGGAGAATGCGAAGCTGAGGTCCAACTCACAGACGAAGGAACTAAAGTCGGCTCTGCTAGAAATGGAGTGTGCCAAGAGAACAGCTGCCACAAAGTTTCAGGAACATCTCCGAGTACTGCAGGAAAAGGAGCGGGAGCTTCGCAAAGAAACTCAAGAGGCTATCCGTTCCCGGGACTTCTGGAAGAACGAAGCGGAGATGCTCCGCAAGTCTTTGAAAGACTTGCACGCTTCCATGCTGTCCACGGAGAACGAAGAGGTCATACCCCTGGGACGCACACCCACCATCCGGGACTTTCTCCTCTGGGTAGGCGTTCGTCTCACGGAGGGGAGGGTTCTCGCAATCGGAGATGACTTTGGAGTCCCCATCAGCATTGAAGTAAAGGACGGAAGTCTGCGCCGCGTTCACGAGGTCGATATCGGGGTGCGAAAGAGCTTCCAGACAGTAGCTCTGTCCGACTCCGTGCCCCAGCTAGTCTCAATTTTCTTTCCATACAAGAGTTACTGCGGGTATCAGACGGACCCCCGCATACTGGAAGCCTTTCGCATACTCGGACGTCCCTTGACCACCATGTAGGAGCGGGAGTTCGACCACCTGCGCAAGCTGAGCAGTCGGTCCCTACTGGAGTTCCTGCCATGAACCTGGAAGAGGCACTCAACAGGTACAGCATTCCCGTGGAGCAGAGTCATGGGCTGTACTACCTCAGCTACCCTCCTGTCCGGGGGGCTCACTTTCAGATTGTCCCTGGACCTGGGAAGCAGGTGACGCTCCACTTCTTCGACGCTCTCATGGGGTCTGTAGCAGCTAGCGGAAAACCAATCCGTGTAACCAACGATCCCCACAAAATTGCCAGTGTCATCAAGACACGCCTCAAGCAATGGAATACTGCCATCCTGGAAAACCCCAGAGGGGCTTCTCAGAAACCAAGCGTCCACAGCGTTGTACAGCGGTATCTGCGACGACTCGAAGGATAGCCTGTCTAGGTGTGTCACAACTTCTTGCTTCCAGGCGTGGTTGCTCAGTGTGTGCGCTCCTGTAGCTCAGTCGGCAGAGCGCTGGCCTCGTATGCCAGTGACCTCGGTTCGATTCCGGGCAGGAGCTTTGTCTCCATAGCTCAATGGCAGAGCACTGGCATGGTAGGTCAGCAATCCAGGTTCGACTCCTGGTGGAGGCTTTGCTACTAAAGCCCTTTTCGACTTCCCTTTTTCCCCGTGGTAATGTAGGGTGTTGCGTCTAGCAACAGGGGGGGGGATGATGCGAAAGACAAAGACAAGAACTCCCAAGACCATCTACTTCGGACAAGCCGCGAGAGAAAAGCTCTTACGAGGTGCTCTCCAACTGGCGGAAGCTGCCGCTGTGACCTACGGCCCTTGTGGACGTATCGTTATCCTGGAAAGAGTCGCGGGCAACATTGCCACTAAAGATGGTGCTACTGTCGTCCGGGAGATTTCTTTCAGGGACCCGGGGATGTCCATGGGAGCTGCTTTGCTCAAGGAACCTTGCTTGGCCATGTCGGAGACAGTCGGGGATGGAACGACAACAACAGCCATCCTGGCAGCCAGCTTGCTCAAGGAGTGCCATCGATACCTGGTTGCGGGTGTCAACCCCATGCACCTGTCCAAAGGGCTCAGAGAGGCTGCTAGGGCCGCTATTGACCTCCTGCATGAACTTGCGATGCCCGTTGAAAGCGAGCATGAGGTTCGCAGCATTACCCTCATCGCTTCTAACGGGGATACCGAGATTGCACAGCACCTGACGAAAGCCGTCATGTCTGTGGGGCAAAAGGGAACTGTCACCATAGAAGACGGCTTGGGGACAGAAACGGAACTGGTACTCCGTGATGGAATGTCCTTGGAGGCAGGATTTGTAAGTCCTTCCTGCTGGCCATCCTCGAAAGAAATCCGAGAGCATTTCGAGCAACCTTTCCTGGCATTGTTCGACTGTGGTCTATACAGCTTCGAGGACATCCGGGATGTTGTCGAAGTAGCTTCTCAATGGCCGCATCCACTCATCATCTTTGCACACACGGTAGAGGCGGGAGCCTTGGCCACTTGGGTGTTGAACGGCAAGAGTAGTGACGGTCGCCCCAGCTGGCATGGTGCCTTGGTAAAGTGTCCAGGGTGGGGGGATCATAGAAGAGCTTTCCTCGATGATATTGCCAGCCTCTCTGGAGCCACCGTAATTGACCCCAAAGCAGGGATGGACTTGCACAACCTCAACCCTGAATGGTTTGGTTCCGTACAAACGGCCACGGTAGAGAGGAACAGTACGCTTCTCGTGGGCTATGCAGATGGGGTGACCACGGAGCGGGTGCAAAAGAGAGTCCGGTGCTTGCAGGCCGAAAAGGAAAGAGCACTCCACGAGTACGACCAAGACAGATTGCAGGAGCGAATTTCCAAATTGAATGGTGGTCTGGCAACGCTTCGCGTGGGAGGTATCACAGAGTCTGCTCTTCAAGAGCGTCGCGCCCGTATCGAGGATGCCTTGGGATCTGTACGGGCCGCCTTGGCGGAAGGGATCGTCCCTGGAGCAGGAGCCGCGTACCTCTTTGCGGCACAGTGGCTAACCGCGCAGGATCCTCCCGAGGGAGATGCATCCTTGGGGTATCTCGCATTCATCCACGCTTTGCAGGAGCCTTTCCGCGTGCTCCTTCGCAATGCGGGCCAGGAATCAAGCAATGCTCTGGAGAAAGTGGACCCGATGCAGGGGGAGGAGTGCAATCCGTGGATGGGGTGGGATGTGGTCCAAAGGAAAGCTCGCCTACTCTATGAGGAACCCATGATCGTGGATGCCACACGGGTAGCTGTAGAAGCAATCCGATACGTGGCCTCCGCCGTGGGCACCATAATCACGACAGAAGTAATGGTGGTACGGGAATGATCACAGCTACCCTGGCAGAGAAGATCCTCCAGCTGTTACGGGAACTGATCCAAGGATCCTGGGCACTCCGAGAGGAGGGAAAGTTCACCCCGGATGTGGTGGGTAGCACCTGTGTACTACTGACCAACGCAGTGCACCTTCTGGACTCCTATCTAACCCAGGTGCAAGCTCAGCAAACAAACAACCTTGGTTGTATACTGAGGTTCCTCGCGCAATCGCAATCCGCTATCTGTCTTCTATCCGACCAGCGGACGCAACTGATTCTACGATGGCCTACACCGGAGGACTCCCGCGTGGTGTACCCCCACACACAGGACGAGAGCACACAAAGCATCGATATCAGGCGGAGATGGATGCGGATCGACAATGCAAACTCAAAAGCTGTCGAGTTCCCTGTGGAAGAGACAGTCACCAAAAGGGCTCACAATGGAAGAACGTGAGGGGCCGCCGCAAGGTCCTTGGAAAAAAGGGAAGGGAGAGTACACAGCCTTTGTGTTGGAGGTGCATGTGTGCGAGACACAGAAAGAGGGTGTCCGCATGGTGTACACCTATCATGACTTCCAGAGTCCAGAGGACGAAAGGATCGCTCGCAGTCTCTCCTCTGCGGGAGAAGAACAAGCAGCCTATGCGCTCATCCTGAACGCTCTTCGTCGAGAGTGCTTTGTCGAGGCTCTACTTCAGCTCCAGCAGGAACCCGGATTCCTGGACAGGTATCGGCAAGCAGAACAGGTTGAAAGAAGAGACCTGGAAGTGGAGGTCGCTTCCAAGACCGTCACGATGCTCTCTCGTGTATTGCGGAAAATGGCACCCGAGGTAGCGCGGGAAATCATGACGATGATCGATGGGATGCAGGACAAAAAGTCCTGAGACCGCGTAGGTTCATTGGAGGGCTTGCGCATGACTGCAGTAGTACTAGACCTTTCGACGAAAGTCCGAAAAACCTTCTGGAACCTCTGGAAAGGACGCCAGCAGGACTTGGAGCTGCCGGCTAACGTTTCCGAGCTGACCCCAGAGAAAGCTTTTCGCATGGGGCATAGAAAAGGTTTCTGGGAAGGAGCACTGGACGCTACCCAGGTGGTGGCAAGTCAGTCTTTGGAAGACACCATCCGATCCCAGTAGCGATCCCCCGGGGATAACTTCAGACGGTGCCCTGTCCTGAGCTGAATCGTGATCTGCTCTGGGACCTCCCCCGTCTCGATTCCATCCGGCAGAAGAATCGCACGTTTCTTCCGATGCTTTGCGACAAAGGTGCCGACTGGTGTTTGCACTTTCTCGCCAGCACGCAACTCCAGAAGCACCTCCGGGAGTGTCTCCAGGATCTCTCGGATCTCTTTGTGGGTCTTCTTTGTCTTCTGGCTCAGCGATACGAGCAAGTCATGGTACTTCATGGGGTAGCCTAAGTCCGTGATAGTGATGCTATACGGGGATTCCCTGTAGGATGATGTCTTTGTTTGAAGGGGACCCGTACCAGCTATGAAACCTCGGAAACAGAAATCAGCGCGGGCTGACGTGACGCCCGTTCGTCAGCGTACTCAATTTTCGTGCATGGCCGCCTCCATGGCAATGGCTCTTCGTGCACTCGGCATCGATTGTACCGAGGATGAGACGGCAGACGTAATGGGTGTGCGACCAATGCGAGGGGCAACCTGGGAGGATGCGCTTGCTGCTGCACAGCACTATGGCTGCCGTGCGACGTTATGCGTTCCCGCAACACTCCAGCAAGTCAAGGAGTGGACGGATGCCGGAGACCCCGTACTGATTGCATGGAACCCTGAAAACAGAGAGTGGTCCCATGCCTCTGTGATCTTCGACGTCACAGAAGAACATACCGTTCATGTGGCTGATCCGAACATCCCAGACCCAGACGAAACAGTTCGTGTTGTTCCTCGAAAGGACTTTTACAGCAAGTGGTCAGAGAAGTGGCCTCGGTACCTCGTTCGGCGCCCTGCCATGCGAATCACGAGAGAAATCACACCTGACGGGAGACAGGTTATGGCTGGCAGCCGAAAAGCAGATGAAGTCTCGGATGATCTCCTGGAAGCCCTTCTTACAGGCGTAGGTGACCTTCACAAGATCATTCTCGCACAAGATGACGGAGGTAAGATCGTGAGTGAGGGACTGCTGAGTTTGAACTCCTTTGCGAGTGTTCTGCGAGAAGCTAACCGACAAGCCAAGTTCGAGAAGGGAAAGGATATGTCCGCGCAGGACGTAGCCGACTATCTCTCGGAGCACGGGGCTCCCGAGGCTGCGAAGCGATGGATGGAAGAGCACGAGAAGAACAAGGACAACTTCGACAAGAAGGCCAGCCCTCTTCTCAACGCAGATGACTACGCTCGTCTCTTGCAAGCCAAGTTCGAGAAGGGGAAGGAAATGTCTGCCCAGGACGTGGCAGACTACCTCTCGGAGCATGGGGCTCCTGAAGCTGCGAAGCGGTGGATGGAAGAGCACGAGAAGAACAAGGACAACTTCGACAAGAAGTCCACTTCGCGACAAGCCAAGTTTGAGAAGGGGAAGGAAATGTCTGCCCAGGACGTGGCGGACTACCTCTCGGAACATGGGGCTCCTGAGGCTGCAAAACGGTGGATGGAAGAGCACGAGAAGAACAAGAACAAGTTCGATAAGAAGTCCTCAAGGGGCCGTGGGCGATTGACGGCGCACTACCCTCAGGGTATCCCCGGAGTGCACAAGCAAGCCATGGAAGGAAGAGATGAGGACGTCATCTCGAAGGATCTTCTTTTAGCTACCTTCAGGGACCTGGCAGAGGAGTCCGCTGCGGACTTGGCCGCTGTCCTGGCGAATGCCAAGTCCGATGCGGACGTGCAGACGGCTCTCCGTTACGCGGCCGAGCTGCTGGATGGCTTCGGAGTCGAGTCCATCAACGCCGAGAACTCTTGGGACAACTTCTTCGGGGAAGCTGTGGCTTTGTATGTTAACACAGGGGACACCTTCAACACTACGGTCCTCTATGACACACAAGAGAGCATGTTCTACCTGACGAGCTGGGGTGTCTGGGTAGAGAAGTTTGAACAACAAGGTGGAAGAGTCAAAGCGGCCCATTGGGATGAGATCCCTGCTTCGGTCGAAGACTGGCTAACCTGGAAGGAGTAGAGAATGCGTCAGCGTAACCCTGGGGACCGCCTTTCTGCAAAGCGAGTGGCAAACATGCATGCTCGCAGAGAAGCTATTCGGAAGAGAGCGGAAATCCGTGAGACCTTTGATATCTTTCCTGCGGAATTGGAACAAGAGGCCCTGATCGATGCCAAGACGGCAACCCGAGAGGGGTACAAACTCATTTCCCCGCAGCTCTACAAGGACTTGAGAGCTGTCTATGGAGCGCGAGCGATCAGGTTCTTTCACTTGTATCGTGTGCTCCGTGGGATTCAGCTCGGTAGACCTGTTCCTCCGAATCTGTCCACAGACTTCCGGGACCTCGTGCGCATCATGGCCAATACCAAGGCCCGTGCGGACGGCAGGAAGATCAGTCCTCCGGTGAAAGACCAGCTCTTCAGTAGCTCCAAGCGTATCCTCCCCAAGCTAGACGTGGTGGAGAGCGCTTTCCAGGCAGACCCCTCTAAGCGTGGTGGGACACAAACCTGGCGTCCCATCACCGAGCAATATGGACTTCTGATTGAAGCCCTGGCACGGGACAAAGGTGTCTACCTCAAGATTGGAAAGTACATCGGAGCGGGTGGTGTGCAGTGGCCCGTCTTCTTCAAGATGCGCCCCGAGGAAGAGGGTATGGCTCGTCTGGAAGACGAGGACACACCAACCTTCGAGGCAATGCAACGACTTCAGAAGAATGTGCAAGAACTTAACGATCTTGCCGTGTCCTACATCAAGGAGGATGGCTTCATCCCCGAGAAGAGGCAGATAGCAGGCCGGTGGGTGAACATCGCTGTCTCTGAGGAAACGAAACTGGCACTGGACGAGCTTCGCAAAAGGCAAGCCTCACTCAGCAGCGTCTTGCGGAAAACCAACAAGACCTGGGCAAAGTGGTGGAGAAGTGCCGATACCTTTGATGTGGACTCCGAAGAGTATCGCGCCTGGTTGGAGAACAACCCAGAACCAGAGATGATGCCGAAGACGAAACTCAAGAAGCTACGCGAGAGATGGGAGCGCCGTAAGCCCAAGGATGGTGACCCTGAATCCCTCAAGGTGTGGGAGAAAGCAGAACCCACGATGGAGGGGCTCAAGGAAGAGATTTCTAAGCGGGGTGCTTCCTATCGGGCACTGCGGGAAGAGTATGATCGCAACGCCGACGAGACAGTGTACGACCACACAGGTACTCGTTACTCAGTGCAGGAGTTCCAAGAGAAGGAAACAGAACGACGGCAGCAGATGACGGAGCTGGCCTCCGACACGCTCATTGATGATGAGCGTATCGAAAGCATGCGTCTCCTTTCAGAAAGTACTCTGGACAAGATTGAAGGTGACAGCTACACCGTGTCCCTGACGGATGACGCGGCGAAGTCCAATCGGCTGACAAAGATTTTCCCCGTCAAGGAAGTTCCCGCCCGTATCCTGAACCAGCTGCTCCCACCCGACAAGCAGCTCTTCACAGGGTTCAAGGGCCAACCCCATATGGTTCCAGTGGTCACCAGTGGAAGGTACGCAGGGATCCCTGTGGACCATCTGGTGAACGAAAATGGACGCATGATCGAGCGCACGGAGTATATCTTCGACGTACAGAGTGGGACAGGCCGAGGAAGGCCCAAAAAGGCTGCCGATTGGGAGCTAACCTCCCGCGAACCTTTCGTGACCGTCGCGGATGACGGACGTCTGTTCATCAGCGTTGAGGGTGGAAAGGGAAGCAAGTGGCGAAAGGTAGCAGACCAATTGCATGCCATCGCGGGGTTTACGCGAAATGAGAAGGGGGAGATGACCTTCGCAAAGCGGGACCGTCTTGTAGGGGTACCTGGATTCGAAAAGGACGGATCCTACTACACGCAAGCTGTGGACAAGAATGGGGAGGTGAAGAAACGAGGTCAGTTTGGCTTCTACTTCACGCCTGAGAACTTCGGCACGGTCCAAGAGAAGATTGGGGCAATGGCTCTCTCTGAGGGTGCCGCGAAACACCTCGAAGACTACTTCGAGGATCTTCTCCGAGCCGAAAAGGCCACGGAAGAGCAGAATCTAGCACCCTTCCACCACAGCAACCTGGGGGGCTTCCGGGACTGGGTTCTGAATGCAGACGGGGAAGAGTGGCTCAAGGAGAAGCAGAACTTCGAGAATCTCCAACGGCAACACCCAGAGGATGCCCGTGTGGGGGAATGGGCGAGAAAAGCTCAGGTGCTACGAGACAAGCTCAATTACCCGAAGACCCTTCTGGAGAAACAACGAAATCTCCAGTCCAAGATTCGAGATTTTCCTAAGTCACCAAATGTCCCAGAGTGGACCAAAGAAGTTGAAGAGATCAACCAGACTTTCAAGCGCAAAGACCTCGGAGGTTTCCAGTTCCAGCTCCTGGAGCTTCAAAAGAAGTCTCTGGCCTGGATGGAGGCTCGCGGGGATAACGGTGTCTGCTCCCTAGACACGGGCATCGGAAAGACGCTGGTTGCCTTGGCGATGATCCAAAAGCTTCAACGAGACGGGTGGACAGACTCCGAGATGGTCATCTCGGAGGCGGAAGCCGCGAAGTCCCTCGCAGATTTCGATTCTGTTAAAGCTGCACTGGCTGCGAACCCGGGAAGTGAAACTCTGCAGAATCAATATCAGGAGCTGAAGGACTCTGTAGCTCAGGAGTACCCACACGGAACCAATGGTCGTTTCCTGTACGTGGCTCCATCCAAGAATCTCTTGGGGAATCTCGACAAGGAAGCTGCCGGGTTCTTGGACTCCGAGGGGTACTCCATCACGGGTGAGAAGATTGACTCGATTCATGCTAAGGGCCAGGGTAGCTTCCAGTCCGTCATGAACAAGAAGCCAGGGCAGGACACCATTAAGGTGCAGCGGGGTGGCGGGACTGGAGCAATCACCATCGAAAACTGGAAGAAGGAAGTCACGCGGTACGTCGCAATCTTCTTTGATGAGGCACACGAGTACATCACGGGGAGCACAGGCGCCGCAGGGAAAGCATACCTGGGGCTCAAGCACCCACGAAAGATTCTCCTGACGGCCTCTCCCATGACCAATGAGCCGATGGACGCCTACCTCCTGGCTTCTGTCTGCAACAACAACGATCTCTCGGACACACGCACACCGGAAGGCCGGAAACGGCGCTCGGACATGCGTGAGTGGAAAGACAGGTACTGTGAGACAGTTGGCGGCCGTGTTGTGGGAGCAAAGAAGGGTGACCCCTCCGTGGAGCGGGATCTTCGAACCTGGGCACGGACAAACCTCTTCTTTGCCGACAAGCAGAAGGTCAAGGAAGGGTGGGCAAGGCCACCTGAGTTGCGACCGGACAGCGAGCGACCTGGCGGGGGCACTCGTGTTTTGATGGACCCTGAAGTGGAGTCCATGTCCAAGGAAGTAGCTAGTCTAGCCGTGGACCAGCTCCGCGCATTGTACCAAAGGTTTGAGGACCGAGGGTACCTCAACAGCATGAAGACCATCATCAACCCCAAGACGGGTGAAGAGGAGCAAGTGATTGTTGGAGTCAAAGAGGACAAACGAAAAGGGGTCCGAGACCCAGACTTGGAAAAGTTCACCAAGTTGACAGTGCGTCCGATTTTCGATCTTCTCACCATGTTGTCAATGGCGCCTGAGATGGCAACGGTTCCTAAGATCGACAATCGCGTAACGGGGGCGACACGGAAGAAACTGGAGTCCTTGTTCTCGAAGCTGTTCCCAGGCAAAAACCCAGGGGACCGCATCTTCCCGGACAGGACCATTGCGGACAACCCCAAGTTCCAGGAAGCCAACGCTATCGTCGGCCAGAAGCTGAGCAAGGACATCGACACAGGAACCAGTCGTGTTCTTCTATGGACTGACAACGCTAAGCTCGTGGAAGCCACGGCGAAGGAGCTGTCCAAAACGCAAAGTGGCATTCACGTTGCGGCTCTGGCTAACGAGATTCGGTTCTTCCGGGGTGGGCAGGAGATGGAAGTCTACCTCCACCCTGGTGGCAGGGGAGAGATGGACACTGAGGGTCGCAACAAGGGTATCCCGAAAGATGGGTACAGGATTCCCTTTGGCCCCAAGATTTACAAGCTCTACCGAAGCAAGAGCAGACACCCAAAGAACAACCCCGGGATGAAACAAGGGGAGCAGTTCAAGTGGTCCCAGTTCGTCACCTCGAAGTTCGTGCAGGGTAACCCCAACGTGCGCAGCATGACCTGTCTCGGTCAAGCCTACCAATCGGGACAGAACTTCCAGGGCTTTCAGACGGTCATCCACCTTGACCGCAACCACTGGAACAATGAAAACATGAAGCAACGTACGGCACGGGCATACCGGCAGGGGCAGAAGGAAGAGGTCGAGGAAATCACGCTGGATTCGATGTACACTACAGAAGCGAAGCCCGGGGATGCCTCCCTGGATGAGCTTCGACGACTCCAGCAGGCAATGGAAGGGTCGATCTTCGACAGTATCGTCAAGGAATCCCAGACCCAGCCTCTGGGTACGGAGTGGACCTCGATTCAGAAGCGGTTGTCCAAGTACATGCACGTGGACAAGAAGGCAATGGAACTGTCTCTGACCCCAGGGTCCATGACACGATAACGGAGGGCGTGATGTCGGTAGCGAACCCCGAGACGCTAGATGAATGGATGGAGTATATCTCCATCCTTCAGGAGGATGAGATCCTCAGCAAAGCCAAGGCAGCCAACTCCAAACGCTTCTTCGATAAGCTGCTGGAAGAGGGCTTCACGATGAATGACCTCGACGTCATCATGAAAGCTCTCGCGCGAAAGTTCCTAGACTTCAACCTACAACCCCCAGGAGGTCTGGTGGACTTGTCCGACCTCTTGACGGCTGCGGACGTGACAAGCATGAAGCTCCCAGATCCCAAGACAGTGGACTATGAGCCTGAGCCAGATGAGGTAGACCGAGAGGTCGATGCTCTTGACCTAGAAACAGACTGGGAGGAGACAACGCCCCTCCTGCCCACAGAAGTGGTCTAGGACAGGTACTCTGCAAACACGCCCTGCTCCCGAGCTTGTTGCAGGGTCCTCTTCAGAAACTGGACCTGATTCGAGATTGTACTGCGGCTGACATTCAACTCCACAGCCAACTCCGATGCTCTGCCCATGTCTGTTAGCCCCTGCACCAGATACTGCAATCTCTCCTGGCGCTCCGGGAGGGGAGCAGAGTCTCGAAGCACCTCTTCAATCTTGTCCAGGAAGCGTTGCCCCAAGTCGGCTTCCAGGATTTGGTCTTCCAGGTCGGCAGAATAACCCCAGTGCTGGTGCCACCTCGGAGTCTCATCCCCACCATATGCTAACACACAGGCGGGGCGTTCCAGGTAGGAACGCTCTTGCTGCACGAGCATTTGAATTTGACGCTCTTGGGTATGGTACTCGGAGTGCTTGTCCACATTTCTTCTCTTCCAGGTACGCACTTCTAATGGAGTGCGTGCCCCCCGAAGACAACGGGTGACCGGATCTCGACCCCAAGGGCGCATCTCACTGATGGCAGACCTGTAGGCGAACCAGACAAGATTCAAGAGGGAAGGGTCCCTCCCTTGTGACAAGAACTTGTAGAGGGAATCCTTTGCAATGCAGCGAGTTATGAAGTGCATCGCATGGTCCTCTACCAGATCGGATGCGGCTGAAATGCGGAGCTTCTTCCGAAGGAAAAGACAGATTTCCGGGTACACGACATTCCAGTTCTTTTCAAAGTAGCGTGCCGTGAGATTCTCTTTCAGAGTAGTCGCCTGCACGGGAAGCGTGGTGTCTTCTGGGAGGGGTGTCTCCACCACGGAATCCGGGGTGACCACAAAGGAGACTTTTCGGGGGCCAGAGCCAGAGCCAGAGCCAGAGCCCCCCTTCTTACCCTTACGCTTTTCCTGTACGGGCTCTTCCTGTACGGGCTCTTCCTGTACGGGCTCTCCCTCTTCAAACCCCTGACTGAGGAGCTTGGACTTCTCTACCCCAGCCTCCGTGAGAGCCCACATCCCGCGCTTCTGTCCCTGCTGGCAGGGGATGCGTAGTTTTGTGTTCTCCCCCCGATGCTCTGCACGCTGGTTTCGGAAAGCCCACTCGATACACAGCACCAAGCGGGACTTTCCGTCCTTTCTGCTTTCGGAGATTCCACCCGAACTACGATCCAGACCCCTGTCGAAGAGGACTTTATCGATGACCACACTACTGAGCACCTCGGCCTCCGGCACAAAGTCCGTCAGCTCGCCAATGACCCGAACAACGTCATCGTAGAAAAACGACGCGGTAGGCCGCTCTTGATTGTCCATGTTGTCCTCTGTTGACTTGGGCTCTAGGAGCCACAGTCTCGTCTAGGGGGTAGCTGCGATAAGGTGAGGTCCACGTCGGGATGTCATGGATCGCAGCCTCCAGTATCCTATCTTGGATTGAGGTGTTCTGTCAAGGGAATCGTCACCAACACAGAGCCCGTTTTTTGGGCGTTGTCTGGGGCAGTAACAGTACAATCATTTGACTATAGAGAACTGGTTAGAGAGTGTAGGACCTTGTCAAGTTACCTGGGGAAGAAGATGCGGCGCAACCTCGATGAACTGCTAGCTCTCCGTGCAAAGTTACGCAAAGCACTATCCGTGCGCGTGGGATCGTGCGCGAGGTCTCGTGTGCGGAAAATGAAGCTACGCAAGGCGTACTCCAAGGTCTCACAGGAGTTGTCTGACACACAGCTCGACATTCTGGCTCGACTTCAGTTCCTTGAGGGAGCATTGAAAAGTCGCAGTGCGAAGGATAAGCTAGAGTGGATCAAGGGGAAGCCCTTGCGAGCGGCGCTCGCGGAGGCAACAACGTACATCCAAGAGAACTACGGTGAGCTGCCCGAGATATCCCGTTACACCTGGATTACCAAGGAAAGTACGGGATTCTACCGGGATGTGCGGCGACGCTTGCTTCCCTTGCTCAAGCAATCCACAACTGCACCCGACGACATCATGCAGATGCTCCTCACAGGTATGAACCCCTCCGGGGAGACCTTCTACATCGACAAGAACAACGAGAAGATGGAGCTTGACCGAATGTTCCAGGTCGCGGGCTTCAAGAGCCGCGCGATGCTCCGTCGAGACTTCTCAAACAGGGACGGGAAACTGACGCCCTACGACTTCTCGAACATCATTGCTTCATGGGCGCAGAAGAAAGCGCTCATCATGATCAAGATGGAGACGCGAGACAAAAAACGACGAGAGAAGTACTGGGGAGAGGAGCTACATCCGCCCGGTGACACCTGGGATGGACCTTCCAGTACCTGGGAGGGAGAGGCGCAGGATGTCAGCAGTGTTCTCCCAGGGGAAGCTGTGCACGAGGACTGGGGTGCCCAGTCAGAAGCCTGGGCCTTCTCCAGCATGCTCTTCCACACGGACACTCCAGAGGCACAGAGGGTTCGAGACTGGCTCTACAACGTGGTGTTCCCACAGCATACAGCTGTGGACATTACCATGCGCACTCTCTTCGATATGCTGGAAGAGGGGAACTGGGATGTGTCGGGAAGCAAGCCTCTCCTGCGTCTCCAAAAAATGAACGAGGAGCTGGCAAAGCGCGTTGGCAAAGCCCTGGGTAAGGACATGAGTCCGAACGCAAAAGGGCAGTACACTAAACTCAATGCTGCACGAGAAGCCGGGTTCAAGAAAATCACCCAGGCCACAGAGAACCTCAAGAAAGTCGACGTCCGGGCTCTTCGCGAGGAAGAGACTAACATTCAGAAGTTCCTGGATGGCTTGGCACAAAGGGCAGAGGGAGTCCCGAACACAAAAGCCAAGGCAGAACTATCTGCAGCACATCGAGAGCAGCAAGCAAACAGGAAAGCAGTCAAAGACCTCCGTGCTCAGATCGAAAGTCTGCAGACTCAGGCTACTTCCCGTGGTGGCGTCAGCCCTCGTGTTGTGAAGAACCTAGCCAAGGTCAAAGAGGAACTCAGTGCTGTGCGTAGTTCCCTTACAGCAAAGCGGAAGGAGTACCGTGCTCTTCAAGCGGAGGCCGTTACTTCTGCGAAGCCTCCCCTGGCAATCCGAAAGCAGCTCGCGACGGCAAAGAAAGAGTTAGCGCTGCGGGGAGATGCCGTGGAGGTTGCGGATGCTGCGTTTATGGAAGCACAGCGGGCAGCCGAAACAAGTCCCCGCCTCACACCCAAGCTGCGCAAGCAACTCGACAACACGAGAAAGGCAAAACGCAAGGCCCGCTTACAATACACACTCCAGCGAAAAGCGCTGGATGCATTGGCAGCGGAGGCTATCGCTACAGCAGTGCTCCCGAGGAAGCTGCAAGCGACAATGACCAAGGTGGAGGGGGAGTTGCAGGTGCTCTCTGTCAAGTTCAAGGACAGCTCTACCAAGGCAAAGGCACTGGAAGAGCGTGTAAACGCAGGTGGAACTGCACAACGCAACACTGCGGCGATCTCCAACCTCCAAGCACAGCTTGCTTCTTACGAGCAGAAGTCCGAGGAAACAAGACAGCAAATCTACCTCCTGGAGAACGCCGCCAAGGGTGGACTCCCGACCGCAGAGGAAAAGGTAGAAGCCGCAGAGGCTACGAAAGCCCTCCAAGTAATTCGTGGAAAGTTGTCTCTCCTGACGATGCTCGACGCCATGGAGCTTTCGGGGATGGGCTTCGGTCGACTGCGAAAGGCTAAGACGTTGTCAGCACATCGCATCCTCTACCGCTGGGCAAGGAAAAGAGGAGCAAGCTGGCAGCGGATTAGGGGTAGAGCTTGAGAGCTAGAAAATCTAGTGGACCCCTTTTCCACACAACAAGTCTGGGAAATCTCCTCAGCATCTTGCGATCTGGGAAGCTCATCGCGAGCAGTCAGGACTACAACGATGCATTCGTGTCGCTCTCCGAGATCCCCTACACGGGTGACATCAGCCACAACGACGTGATTCTGGTGTTCCGACCAGGATCGGCTGTTCATACCCAAGTCATCCAGGTCAAGTACACAGAGGGCTGGTATGACCAGCACCCTGAGCACTCTAGCTACATTGCAGGAGCTGGGTGGCAGGAACAGTACGTGGAGCCCGAATGGGAGCCCCCAGAGAACTTGGACGAGGACGGGAGACCCTGGCGATCAGGATGCTGCTTGGAGAGAGGCTGAACTGCTCTCTTTTCTGCACAAGTCCAATGAGAGGGAGTGGGTTTCGAAGACTCCTAACGAGGACGTCCGGTTCAACCCAGATGATCTGCTCGGAGTCCTAGTTGTTTCCCCTAGTGCTGTACCCAGCATCGAAAAAGCCCTCTTGAAAGAGGGCTACCTAGGTGTCAAAACCAAGGCGATGTCCGAGGGTGTTCGGTCTCTCATGCGAGCATCTCTCAAAAAGCGACAGGCGCAGCTCCGTTTGCTCTCTTGACGACTCAGCTCCCTGTCTGCTATCCTATGCGAGACCCTCGAAGGATGTCGGTGGGTTTTGAGCGCTCTCCGTTCAAAGCTAACCGACAGGCCGAAAGGACTCTGGTCACGGGCTGCCAGCGAGGGGTCGGTTGAAACTGAAGAAGAGAGGAACCCTGGCCTTGTTGACGCTTCAGTACCGAAAAGCCCTGGGATTAGGCTAACCCCATCGAACTATCAGGAGGTGAGGAACCCCTGTCGATGGACATGCCCTGGATGACATACACACCGCAGAAGGGATCTGAGGGAACGTGATTGGGTCATCAAGTTTGAGTTAGTCGCCCGGAGAGATAAGAGAGCGAACTCGAACTTTCCTCTTTAAGCACCCCAATAGTAATTAGAGAAACACAAGAAAAAAGAACTCTGTATCGGCTTCCATAGAGAGTAGCAAAACACGTCGTTTCAGGTTTACGGTCGATCACCCAAGGTAGCTGGGGGTCAGATTAGCCCCGCTTCAAGATTCAGCCTATCAGGCTTTACTCTTGAGGCTATGGGGAGGGGGGAGTTGCGTCTGCTCCGACCCCCTGGACCAAAGTTTCGAAAGTTTCGCCCCAAAGTTTCGCCCCAAAGTTTCGCCCCAAAGTTTCGAAAGTTTCCCAAAGTTTCGCTGAGTGTCGAATCACTAGGGATGACGCGGGGTTGGAAAGTTTCGAAAGTTTCGTCCCAAAGTTTCGAAAGTTTCCCAAAGTTTCGCTGAGTGTTGAATCACTAGGAATGACGCGGGGTTGGAAAGTTTCGAAAGTTTCGTCCCAAAGTTTCGAAAGTTTCCCAAAGTTTCGCCCCCAAAGTTTCGCTGAGTGTTGAATCACTAGGGATGACGCGGGGTTGGAAAGTTTCGAAAGTTTCGTCCCAAAGTTTCGAAAGTTTCCCAAAGTTTCCCAAAGTTTCCCAAAGTTTCGCTGAGTGTCGAATCACTAGGGATGACGCGGGGTTGGAAAGTTTCAAAAGTTTCGTCCCAAAGTTTCGAAAGTTTCCCAAAGTTTCCCAAAGTTTCGCTGAGTGTCGAATCACTAGGGATGACGCGGGGTTGGAAAGTTTCAAAAGTTTCGTCCCAAAGTTTCGAAAGTTTCCCAAAGTTTCGAAAGTTTCCCGGAGGCCCTCACATGCCCAAGAAGTACCAGCAGCCGCAAGTCGGATTTCAGGTTGCAAAGCCTCCTTCAACAGACCCTGACGAGCGAACCCTGTCTGCGATTTCAATCCGCCTGACAGGGACAATGCCTCTGGAGCAGGACTATCAGTCACAGGTGCTGGATACTGGGTGGGGCTCTTCCTCTCCCTGGTTGCAATCGATCAGCTTCTCAGGTGGACCTGGTGGTCAGATTCCGATTTCCCAGGCTGTGGGTATCCCCACAACAGCTGGTACTAGCGAGGCAACTGTCAGTGAGACGCTAGTCAGTCACGAGGTTCGCCTCCCACAGGACCTGGAGGTCTACCTTGGAGGCATGTTTGAATCCTTAGCTATAGGGTGCTTCTATCTCCTGTTGGATATGGCTAGAGTGCAATTCCCCTCTTCCAGCCGCTCTGCTCCTTCCCAAAAGGTCTGGGTGTTTCAAAAGGCCCCTACGCTGTTGCGTCCAGGTGATGCAGCCTTGTTCCCGCTGGTGGTAGACTGGAGACGATGGAACCGGGCTGTGGTACCCGTCCTGAAAGATGAGCGCTGGAGTCCTCTCATCCCCATCAACAACCAAAGAGTAGCTCAGGGGAGCTACTCGGAGTTCATAGCCCTTCTGGAAGGGTCCCTTCTTCAGTCATTCAAGGATGCAGGGTACCTTCCGCAGGATCTGGCATGAGTATCCCTGCAGATAGACCACAGAAGGCTGTAGCTGTTCCTGCTGGGAAGTCCGTGATGATTTCCTGCCAAGCAACACGCGGGTGCCCTGGAAGGCAAGCTATCCTTGTCTCTGTTTTCGACTTGGAGGGTGCTTTCGGGTACGCGGGGCGCAGGACGAGATTTCGATGTCAAACTTGTGGCCGTGTGTTTGTCATCCGCCACTGACAGAAGTCCCCGGTTTCGCGTAGAATCCCTGGTGGGTTGTGCGGAACGCGAGGGGTCTGAGCATGTCTTGTTCTTTGTTTCACGGTCCTGGTGCTCGTGATGCAGCCATAGCAGAGGCCTCCCGGATTGGACGAGAAGTCCATCCTCCGATGGGAGACGAGGGCCTGAAAGTTGAGGACGCACGGGAAGCGGTTCTGATACTGTCCTCACCTGCTGTTGGGGATGACCATGGAGTTCTCCTGATCGGCCCTATGGACCAGGCTAATTCCAGAGCTTCCGATGTACTCTTGAAGAGCATTGAAGAGCACCGAGGCATGGATGTGGTTCCGGTGCTTTGGGCCTGGGACCTGGCAGAGGTGTCCCTCACGATTCGCTCTCGTTGCATCCCTCACTGGTCCCCTGGGGAGATGGCGGAGCTACCAGCAGAGACCTTGGAGGTGGCCTGGCAGGTATGTGATGCTGTCTTAGAGGGGGACTTGCATCGGATCATTTCGGGGGTGCAGGAGGGGAAGACGGACCTGGAGATGCTAGGGAGATGTCTGGCGCACTACATTGCTGTGAGTGCCATGGAGGGCCAGAGTGAGTTTCTTTGTGTCTGGGATGCCATACGACCGCAGCTCCAGTACACCGTGCTGAGCCCTGTGGGGATTTCTCATGCTCTCCTGCATGCTGCTCAGGGTAAGACTCGGGGGGGTGCATGAGCTTCTCACCTGTCCTACTGGTATCCGGTGCGGATGCATATCGTCGCCGCAAAAGGCTCCGTCGTTTGTTGCAGGGGCTTCAGAGTCAAGGGTGGCGGATTTCTGAGGTAGAGGCGACAGACAGCTTACGGTTGTCCCAGCTACTGACGGGGTCCTCCTTGTTCCGGGCCAAGACCCTCATCCTTGTGAACAACCCTGACAAGATCAATGCAGAGCTGGTTGTCCGGCAACAGGACAACCCCATGTCGAATGTCGTCCTTCTTCTTCACCTGGATGGGGAAGCTAAGGGGGCTTTCAAAGCGCTACTCAAGAAGCTACCCGACAGTGCGCACCAGTACTTCCCAAAGCCTAATTTGTGGAAGCAGGACGAAGATGCGATCTCTCTTTGCCAGGTGGAGATGCGGGAGCACGGAAAGGTGATCTCCAAGGAGCTTTCCGAGCAGGTCGTGGGTTTTGTGGGGTCCTCTGATCTTGGGTTTCTGTCCTTTGAGATGCTCAAGCTTTCCATCCTACTTGATGCCTACGGGGAGAAGGAAGTGAAGCCCTCCCATGTGGCTTCCACGGTCACCCTGATGGAAGAGGCGTCAGTCTTCCCCATCCTAGACGCGCTGGGGACAGGTAACTTGCGGAAGCTCCAGGCGGCTCTGGGGCGCGTCGAAAAAACGACCTCGGGGGATCCCACGATCAAGGTGGTTCGGCTGCTTGCACCCACCTTGGGGAAATGGGCTGCGGCCGCCTCCCTAGAAGAAAAGAAAGTTCCACCCGAGGAAGCGGCTGTGATGATGAATCACAATCCGTGGTATCATCAAAACAAAGTTCTGCCCCCGGCCCGGAGATGGGGTTTCCGTCGTTTGATAGCTCTCCTGGGGGGCTTAGCAGAGTCTGAGCGGCAAGTGTTTACAGGTTCCGTTTCTCCGTGGATTGGCCTTGAATCTCGCATGCTTAGGGCTTGCAGTAAGCTACGAAAACAGAAGCTCCCCCTGATCTAATAGCGGTTCGATACCCTGCACTGTGTGGGTTCTGACAAGTCAAAGGAAACTCCCTTTGCAGTGGTAACAGGAGATAGGTTCTATGAGGACATTCGTGGTGCCAGAGGGCATGCCCCGTTCAATTTTCGAGAACAAGTACAGTCGACAGAAAGTTGACGGCACGTTCCAGAGCTGGGCAGAAAGGGTGTCTGAGGTGGTGGCTGGGAACTTCACACTCGCCCCGGAGGCATCTCCCGAGGACTATCAGCGGACGCTGGAGCTGGCCACTGCAGGGGTGATGCCTTTCAGTGGTCGTCACCTGCAACACGGTGACCTGGACCAGAAGAACAAGATCGGAGAAAGTTATGTAAACTGCGCCACAGCTCTCTTTTCCTTCGTGAACTTCTGGCTACTGCTCAAGGGTAGCGGCGTGGGTCGGTGCTACGACAGCGCTCTCTGCCGAACCGATTGGGATAATCTCCCCAATGTTCGTTTTGTGCTGGATGCCCCTGACATTCGCACAGGGGTGGGGGGTCACCCAGACTATGAGACTTGGATTGAGAGCGTGGAGGAGGCGCGCCACAAGTATGACTCTGAATCCGAAATGGTCCGTTGGTTTGAGGTAGCCGACTCAGCCGAAGGGTGGGTGAAGGTGATCGAGGTGATGGAAACTGCAGCTTGGCAGGGGAAGCACAGGGACAAGCTGTACATCTTTGACTTCAGTCGAGTGCGGGGCCGTGGTGTTCCCATTGTAGGACAGCAGGGTCGCCCTGCAAGCGGACCCATCCCTTTCATCAAAGCTCTGATTCAGGTTTGCTCGATTCGGGGAGCTGGGATGAAACCCTGGAAGCAGGCCATGTACGTGGACCACTACCTGGCGGATTGCGTTGCGATGGGTGGTATCCGTCGTTCCTCTCGTATTGCTGTCAAGTCCTGGCGTGACCGGGACGTGATTGAGTTCATCGACATCAAGCGAGGGGGGTGGCTGCACACGGCTAACAACTCTGTGGGTCTGGATGATGAGTTCTGGGAGAAGGTGCAAACTCCGGCTCCCAGTCATGCGCGACGGGTGTTCGAGGCCATGTGTTCGGCAGGTTACTTCGACAACACAGGGGAGCCGGGTTTCTTGAACTTGCAACGTATGGTCTGGAACAGTCGGGGTCTCGACCGAATCCAACCTGAGAATCTTCTTTGTGACGATGGGAGTCGCATTCTGGACCTTCATCCCAAGACGTTGGAGATGATGGGGTCCCTGCTCCAGCATGCTAAGAGTAGAAAGTTCCCGTATTTGTGTAATCCATGTGGTGAGGTGGTTTTGGCCATTTGGGGTGGTTACTGCGTCATTGGTGACATCTGCCTTGCCAATGCGGAATCCCTAGAGGAAGTTCTGGACGCTGCTCGCTTGATGGCTCCCTTCCTGATGCGGACGAACTTGATGAAGTTCCTCTACAAGGCAGAGGTGAAGCGAACCAATCGCATTGGCATTGGGATCACGGGCATCCACGAGTTCGCCTACAAGCATTTCGGGTTGTCCTTCTGGGACCTCATCGATGAGGAGCGTTCGCAGACGTTCTGGGACTTCATGGCGAGTATGCGCCATGCGGCGGAGCAATCTGCCACGCAGTATGCGGAGCACCTGGGTGTGGAAGTGCCCCACACGATGCTGACCATTAAGCCTAGTGGCACCATTTCGAAAGTGTGCGCCTGCACGGAAGGGGCTCATCTCCCTGCCTATGCCTATTATGTGCGGTGGGTGCAGTACAACCAGGATGCGTCGGAGGTGCCCGCGCATCGCCATCGTGGATACCCCATTAAGGATATTAGCCAGCAGTACCCCGGTCGGGTGGTTGTCGGCTTCCCCACGAAACTACCCATCGCAGACGTGATGGGTGCGGATGTGGTTTGTGCCGGGGATCCCTCTCCAGAGCAGCACTACCAGTGGCTTCGTCTCCTGGAGAAATACTGGCTTGGTGAGGGGACGCACAATCAGGTCTCCTACTCCTTGAAGTATGATCCTACGAAGCTCCGCTATGAGGATTACATGCGGGCGATTCTGAAGAATCAAAGTACTGTGCGAGCGTGTTCCTTTATGCCGCAATCGGACTTGTCAGCTTACGCCTATCTCCCAGAGGAAGTCATTTCGAAAGAGACCTACGACGGGATGCTCCAGAACATCCGTCGTTTCGCGGCAGAGGCGTATGACGACGTGCATTTGGCATGCTCCTCCGGTGCATGCCCCTTGGAGCCTGACCATTTCACCCCCTCGACCTCTGTCTGAGTTTTTCCAGCAAAGGAAGGACACTTCCCTCTCAGAATGTGTATGGCATGTGGGAGGGAGGGTGCGTGATCAATAAGCTGTTTGGTATTCTCTATCAATCCGGGAAATCGTTCCACATGCACTCTGTGCCCCAGGGGGATGCTGTTTCTCTGGACAGTGTTCTTCAGAGAGTGGAGGGGACGGAGGTGCGATTGTTCCTTCAGAATGCCCCGGATGGTTGTCGTTGGGGTGGCTCCGGACTATGTCCTGCGGGACACCATGACGCCCCGGATCTAGTCCTGACGTTCCAGGAGCAGGGCACGCTGCAGAGTGTAGACGGTGCTTGGAGAGTGGGTGCGCAAGCGATACCCTTCCACCTGTATGAAGGGCACGTCTGTCAGTTCGAGGTTTTCCCTAGTGAGGCGGACCTGCGTGAGCGTGCCTTGCGCTTGCAGTCTCTGCTTCGGAAAGTACGGGACTTGTGATGTATTTTTCTGGAAAGGTCAGCGATATTGTCTTCTCGAAGAAGAACCAGGGGTTCTACATCCTCAAGATGCTCCTCGATGGGGACTCCGGGGAGGCGCTTGTACGGGAGTACGACTCCATCGGGGAGAGTCTTGTTGCCGTCAAAGGATACGTGCCTGGCCTGACCGTCCAAGTTGGATCCTGGTTTGGGTTCGAGGGCAAGTGGATACAGGATGCGAAGTATGGTCGGCAGATTGAGATCACCTTGGCCCCTGTGTTCAAGGGCTACATTGACCCCGAAACGGTGTCCAGCCTCCTGATGGATAACGGTGTTGCGGACATGGTGACCTATGAGCTTCGACGTTCCTTTGGAAAGGATATGTCCGAGGCTTTGAAGAGTCCCTCCCGTATCCAGGGAGCCCTGGGGATCTCTTCCTTTGAGGCAGAGTTTATCTCCACGAGGTGGTGCAGTCTCAACCGCAAGTTGCAGGCCCTGGAGGCCGTCAACAACTTGGGTTTGCCCAAGTCCAAAATCGGTGAGATATGGGGCATGTTTGGGGATGACACGGAGGAGATACTGGCTACGAATCCTTGGGCTTTGGTACGCATTGACGGAATTCCCTTTGCCAAGATGGATGAGCTGGCGAGGGCAGCTGGTACCCCTCTGGATGGGATAGGACGAAGGAAAGCATCCGTCATCTTCGCGTGTCGAGAGTCCCTGGGCAACGGGGACTTGTTCATGGGGTCCCTTAACCTGTTGGCTGCAGTGCAACGCATGGCCTCCGACCTAACTGCACGGCAGGTTGCGGAGGCTATCCGAGAGTGTCACTCCGAGGGGAGTCTCGTTGTTGACAAGAGCACTCGACCTGGGACTACGGCAATCTATGACCCTTGGCACTTTACACTGGAGTCTGACACCGCGAGGGAGTTGCGGGACAGGTTCAACAATGCAGCTCCAGAGCCCGAGTACTTCAACCGCATGGCATATGTTGGTGACCGTACCGCTTCCGTTGTGGAAGCCGGTGGGGCTCCTGAGGAAGTCGTGCGGACGGCAATTCAGGAGTGTGCCGAGCAGATTGGTTTTGCCCTCTCCTCAGAACAATTCGAGGGTGTGCGAAATGGCCTCCTACATCCAATATCCATCCTGACAGGTCTACCCGGGACGGGGAAGTCGACCTCCATGCAAGTGCTCGTGCGGGTACTCCGTGCCGCACGGATACACTTTCTCCTGGCAGCTCCCACGGGGATTGCTGCGAAGCGTTTGGGCTCGGTTTGTCATTCGGTGGCTTCCACCATCCATCGTGCTCTGGGGGCGAAGGGGAAGGATGACGACAACCAGAGAGAGTCCACCTACGCGGGTATTGTGGGGGAGTCGAAGGACGTGAAAAACTCGGGACAGGAGGGTTTTTGGGCGAGCAATCCCCGCAATCCCCATCCTTCCGAGGTCGTCATCCTCGATGAGTGCAGCATGATTGACCAGCATCTGCTGTATCGTGTGCTGCAGGGGACAAGTCCTACAACTCGCCTGGTTCTTGTGGGTGATGCCGCTCAGCTACCCTCGGTTGGTCCTGGAAATGTGCTTCGTGACATGATCTCTTCGGGTGCTTTCCCCGTAGTGTCTCTGACCCAGATTTTTCGCCAAGAGGACACGAGTGACATTGTAACGGCTGCGCATGCGATGTATCGAGGGGAGATCCCTGCGACGGGACGGGAGACAGACTTTGTGCTGCTCCCCGTGCAGGATGAGGAGAAGGTTCTGCAGGTTATCGTTAGGTTGTCGGAGAAGCTCTACCAGGTGGCAGATACCTGGGAAGGTGAGGGGTCCCCGCCGACGTTTCAAGTGCTCTCTCCTAGGCACATGGGGACGGTTGGGGTGACGAACCTGAACTCCCATCTTCGACAGGTGCTGAACCCTCGTTCCGACGCACTGGCTGAGATACGGTTGGGGAAGGAGGATGCCCGCGAGAATGACCGTGTGATGGTTGTGAAGAACAACTACGATCTTGGGGTGTTCAATGGGGACATCGGCACTGTGGTGAAGATCGACCGTAGAGCTAAGATCGTAAAGGTCAAGATTCATGGGGTACCCCCGGTGTACGTTTCCTTCCCCCTCAGTGCCGTCTACAACCACCTTCGTCTGGCATATGCCTGCACCGTGCACAAGTATCAGGGTCTGGAAGTGGACACTGTTGTGCTACCTGTCATCCCTAGTTTTAGACACCAGCTGCAGCGGAATCTCTACTACACAGCGATCACCCGAGCCCGCAAGAAAGTCATCCTGGTGGGTTCTCGCTCTGCGTTGGAGGCTGCTGTCCACAATAACAAGGAAGACCAGAGAAACACGCTGTTTCTGGATCGTCTTCAACGTCTTTTCTCGGTGCGGTCAGTTTCCTCGGAAACTGCGTAGTAGTCACGGGAAGGGGGTCCTTTATGTCTGATGCAGACACGAACAAATTGCGGGGTTACTTGCAGCAGCTACGGAGCAAGGTATCCGTGCAGCATGTGACTTGCACTCGAAGAGTGGCCTCACAGAACAAAGCCATGGGGGATACCCTGCTCAGCTACGAGGTGGTGCTTGAGGAGGGTGTCTCTTTGGACGAGGCGCGGGTGATTTCGCTCCTTCTCGGACTTGAGGTAGACTTGGCTGCACACAACAATGCCCTGGCTGGCGGTATCCTTTCGCAAGAAAGGCGGGACGTAGCAATGTCTGCTTTGCGCAACAACTACAATGCCCTGCTGTCTCAAGTGCTCGAAAGGGAACGGTAAGACGGAGGAGTGATGTCTGAGGACAAGACCAATATCCTTTGCTTGGAGGCAAAGGAAGGGGACTCTCTGGTTGACTTGGATGCTGTAGACTTTCTTCTCAATGCAATGGAGGGGATGAGCATTGAGTTGGATAGAGATCCCCTGGGCGGTGGCCCCACGCGCCTGCAGAGTAAACTGGCCACTGTGCGGAACATGCTCTCCAAGTTGCAGAGGTGGTACCACATCGTCAGTCGTGCGGACCACACCTTGGGGCGTTCCCTGTTGCTCATCAACACGGAGCTGGAACTTCGAGTGAAGGATCTACTCGCAAATGATCCCGAGGTGAAAAAGCCTACTTCCCACAGAGATCGAGAAGCTGTGGCGCACTACAAGCTGCGGGCGCTGTTTCAAGAGAAGTATCGGCTGGAAGCCGCCGTGCACGATACGACATCCGTTCTCCGAGCGCTGTCGCAGAAGCGCACGGACCTGAAGGATATGATCTCTCGACTTAGAGATCAGGTGCGGCTTTGCCAGGATGAGTTGACGCTGGGTCGCAAGTGGGGTTCCAAGGTACCGGAGTCCAAGCTGGTTATCACCCCAGAGCCTTTCCTTTCTCAGGCGGTTTCGGAAGATGCCGACGTCACCCTTGCAGAACTGCTGAGCGAGAGTGATCAGGATGCCTCTCTCTACGACTTTGAGGTTCCTACACGGGCTTCCTTGGAGGAGCGCCTTGTGAGTAAGGAGCCCCTCCCGGACAGTACCCCGGAGCCTTCCGAGGTGGCGGTCACACTGACAGAACTTCTCGGTGCTGAGTTTGATTCGGGGAACCCCTCCGAGAAGAGTCTAGTTGTGAAGGCGGAGCCACCCTCTGCTCCAGATCCTGCAGAGAAAACTGACAACCCTCTCGACCTCTCTGGCGTTCCGATGGATAATGCCCTTGAAGAGTTGAGCATGGATGTGCTAGACGAGCTGTTTCAAGAGTCTCAAGGAATTGCCCCCACCGTGGAGGCGGATGCTGAGGATATCGAAGATGGCCTTCCTGCTGATTTTTGGGAGTAGGGAGGTTACTTTTCTCGACGATTGCGTATGGTCACTGGAAGCGGGGGCTTCCAGAGACTGGTCTTGACCGGACCCGATTTCCGGGTCGTCCTAACCCTTCACATAAGTCCCTGCGAAAACAAGGAGATGTGCTATGGCCGATTATGATCCGTTCCGAGAGTTTGAGGTTGGTGACAATGACGAGGACCTCGCGAGAGATGACAAGGAGAAGTTCAGTCCTCAGAAGGATGAGACGTATCGCGTGAGCTTGGCGTGGTGGCAATCACAAAAGTCCCCGGATGGTCGCATTCTGTTCAAGATGGACAGTGCGAAGCCCCGGATGCTGCAAACCAAGATCCTGTACGGTGGAAAGGGCGTCGGGTACGCCATCTACAAGGGACCGGAGTATGCGCGGCTCTTGGGGCGGGAGCCGGAAGACCGCATCGCAACTGTCGTTGTCTCATGGCCGGTGTTCCGCAAGGGTGGCAATGCAGGAAAAACGGATCCCGACCTGTTCAAGGCGGGGCGTTACGAAGTGCTGCCCTGGATCTTCAGCAAGCACAAGTACCAGCAGGTACTTCGTGCACACAACACGAAGCCTCTGGGTCGGGGTGATCTTCGGATCACCTGCACCAATGCCCAGTACCAGCATCTGGAGATGGGGTCCTACGAGGATAACTATCTTCGAAAGATCATGGAAAGCAAGCCGGAACTCTTCGAGGAGATTCGCCTCCGTGTGGCGGAGGTAGCTGGGAAGCTGAAGAAGCACCTGGGTACCGACTACACCCTGGAAGAACTTCGCGAGAAGGTGGGCCTGGAAGGCGGGCAGCCGGAGGTGGGTGAGATCGCGACCTCCGGAGAGGACTTCGATGATCTGATCGATGGTCTGACGGAATCCTGATTCCGGGTTCGGCGGGGAGGGGCTACTGCCTCTCCCCGCGAGAGGGGGAGTCCATGCTAGTGCTGGGACTTGATCCCAGCCTGACGAACTATGGCTGGGCCTTACACGAGACAACAGCTCAGGGACAGAACAGGTGTGTGTTACGAGGGCGTCACCAGACACCCTCTCGAATGCTGGAGATTCTTCGTTACATGGACCACAGGGAATATGTAGCGTCGTTGATTCGAACTCACAAGCCAGATCGGGTTGCCATTGAGTATCCCGTCTTCAACGAGTTGTACAGCTCTGGCATGTATGGGTTGTTTCTGTTTACCTTTGAGGCTCTGCTTAGCTCTCGCGCCGACGTCGTGTTTCTCTCGAACAGCTCGACCAAGGCGCTGGTGCGTCGACTTCTGGACCGCCCCAAGGGGTGGGGACAAATCACCAAGCAAGACATGATCGAGGCTGCCAAGCGTGATGTCGGTCGAGGAAGATGGACATCGGACGAAGCGGATGCCTACTGGGTTGCTGTCTTGGGGGGACGGTTCTGGGAGTTCTTTGCAGGGTCTCTGACGGAAGAGGCCTTGAGCGAGTATGAGAAAACGCTGTTCACTGAGATAAAACGCCCTACGCGGGGCAAGATGGCTGGGAGAACCGTGGAGAAGGGTCTGGTGTATCGGCAGGATGACAGGTTCTTTCTTCTCTCTCAGTTGTAGGACCCAATATGGCAAAGAAAACCACAACCGAGAACACCAAGCCGGGGAGTGCCGCTGAGAGGACTCTGCGTGCTATCGCACAGGTGAGAGGTGATCTCGGAAAGCAACAGGTACAGCTCAGCCGGAAGCACTTGAAGGCTGTCTGGCCGTACATCTCCCCTGGTAACGTCAAGCTCGAATACATTCTGGGCGGAGCTTTCGACGCCAAGGGTATGAACTCTTGCCCCGGGTATCCCCGAGGGCGTATCACGAACATCTACGGGAAGGAGCATTGCGGGAAAACGAGTCTATGCCTGCATGCTGCTGCGGAGACCTGCGCTCGTGGCGGGTGCGTGTGCTACATCGACTATGAGCATGTGCTGGATATCCGGTACGCCGCCAAGTTGGGTGTCCCTGTACACGACCCCTCCAAGTTTCTCCTGTTTCAGCCAGAGACTCTGGAGCAGGGTATCGGGTTGGTCTGCATGGCCGCCACCAACAAGATGGATTTGGTTGTGCTCGACTCTGTGGGAGCTGCCGTCCCGAAGTCCGCTTTCGAGGTTTCCATCGAGGAGATGGTCAAAGCAGAGAACAAGGCCCTGGGTCTTCAGGCTCGTGTCTGGTCGAGTGCGATTCCGATGATCCTGCACTACCTGAACTCGGGTGGCACCGCGATGTTGGCCGTTGCTCAGCAGCGTGACAACATTAGCGCGAAAGGAAGCACGGTGGTCGGGGGTAATGCCTGGAAGTACTACTCGGCGGTTCGCATTGAGATGCGACAAATCAGCCAGATCAAGGGAAGTCGTTACAATCCGATGACGCACAAGATGGATTCAGAGGCGATTCTCGGGTCCCTGGTATCCATCAAGGTTAAGAAGGCGAAGCTTTCGGGTACCTCCAACTATGAGGCCGTCATAGAGTGCCTCCCGGATGTAGGGTTTGATCCCTTCCGCGTCTGCGTAGACCTGGCCGTCGCGCATGGCATCGTCAAGAAGGCAGGGTCTTGGTACTCTTGGGAGCATGCCAAGCATGGTGAGATCAAGCAACAGGGCCTACAGGGTTTCATCACGGCTCTGAGGGGTATCCCGGGGATACAGGAGGAGTTGGACACGGTCATTCGACCCTTCCTGCGGTCCCGGGACGTGTCTCCCAGTAGCGAGGATGAGGAGCCGGACTATCACGATGAGGAGGGTGCCTTCGTGGAGGGTGCCCTGGGTGAAGAGGACTTGGATGAGGAGGAGGTTCTTTCCCGGATCGGTGACATCACGGAAGGGAAGTTCTCGATTCCCTCCGAGGATGAGGAGGATTGATCAATGCCCTTCACGGTACGAGTGCAGAACTTCCAAAGTATCGCGGATGCGACTCTTGTGGTGGACAGATTCACCACAATCACTGGGCCTAACAACACAGGAAAGTCCGCGTTTCTCCGTGCCGTGCAGGGCCTCTTTCGAAACTCCAAGGGGACGGATTTCGTGCGCCGTGGTGCAACGCACTGCAGCGTACAGATCACTTTCGATGATGGTGTCTCCGTCACCTGGGAGAAGGGAAAGAACGTCAATCGCTACCGCATCAACAGCGAGGATTGGCTGGAGAAGGTGTCGCATGGAGTCCCTGAGTCCGTCGTAGACGTACTCAAGGTTCGTGCCGTGAACATTGCAAACACCTCCTGGTGGCCCCAGGTGGGAGAGCAGTTCAACGGGCAGGTGTTCCTTTTGGACAAGCCTGGGTCGGTGCTAGCAGAGGCCATCTCTGATGTGGAGCGTGTCGGGAAGCTGAACAAGGCACTCCAGGTGGCAGAGTCAGACCGGAGGAAAGCCCGGTCTGTACTGAAAGTTCGCCGTTCGGATGAGGAGAAGACCCAGGACAAGCTGGTGCTATTCCACGGTCTGGATGACGTCGGAAAACGCATTGAGGGTTTGGAGGAGCTGCAGGAACAAGCTGTGAAGGTGCGGGGGGCTCTCCTAGAGCTGCTGCGCTTGAAAGAGGCTCTTCACCGAGAGGGCGCCGTGATTGCGAAGCTTTCTGGGGTGGACAAGGTTAGTCTACCCGAGAAGGAATCCTTCTCTGAAGTGCTGGAAGACATTCGCATGCACCAGTTTCTTCAGAAGGCTAAGGGGGACCTGGGTAGTGCAAATCGAGAGGTGCAGGTACTCCAGAAGGCCTGTGAAGCCTTTGCAGCGGTAGACTTCGCGGAGGAGTTGGAGGTGCAGACAGAGAAGGCTCTTCAGAGTGTCTCTGCTCTTCGACAGTTTCGCTGCAATCTTCAGGAGGCCCAGCGGGATGTGCAGAACCTCTCCGAGGAAGTTCGACAAGCAACCGTAGACTTTGTGTGTTCTCAGGAGGAACTCCACGGGGTTCTCCTGGAATTGCCGGAATGCCCCGTGTGCGGTGCTGACATTCAAGACCGGGAGGGACTCCAACATGTCCACTGAAGGCCCCTTGTTGAAGGATTGCCCTGTTCGTCTTGTCTGGCGAACGGATGTTCACATGGCGGACGTATCCCCAGTGTCCCGAACGGATGATTGGGTGGAGACCGTTGCAGACAAGCTCCGACAGGTTGGGAAGATCGCCTGGGAGACCAAGGCGCAGGCTGTTTTGGATGGGGGTGACTTCTTCCATATCAAGTCTCCGGCCCGAACCTCTCATAGGACCCTTCGCCGTACTGTGGAGGTACACAGGGAAAGCTACCCTTGTCCGGTGTACGCCAACTTTGGAAACCATGACAGCGTCTACAGTGACCTGCGCTGGCTGCACCAGCAGCCCCTGGGAGTCTTGTTTGAGACAGGGGTGTTCCTGCCGTTGTATGACGAGCATGAGGCTCTCTTCGAGAAGGATGGTGTCCGCGTCCGTGTCGTGGGGGTTCCTTACCACGGGACCAGTTACGACCTTTCTCGGTTGAAGATCGCCAAGGGTGAGGAAGACTACCTCGTTGTCGTTGCGCATCTCCTTGCTTCCGACACGGACAAGGACAGCTTCTATGATAGCGAAGACGTGGTGCGCTACAGTGATCTACGAGACCTCGATGCGGACGTGTTTTGCTTTCTCCCAGGAACTCAGGTTCTGGATTGGAACGGGAGGCAGGTACCTATTGAAGAGGTGGGTAGGTCTGTGGCACTGTCAGGGCGAGCAACCCCTGTGATCGTAGAGCAAGTGCACCCTCCCAGAGAGTACCATGGGGAGGTAGTCTCCCTTGATGTAGAGGGTGTTCCTTCCACTCTGCTTCCGGGGGCTACCTTGGAACACCCCTTCTGGGTAGCAAAGGGTGTGCTTTCATATCCTTGCAGTTCCTGTGATACCCCTCCAGAGGTTTCTCCCGAGTGGGTCGCTGCGGAGGCTATTGATGTAGGAGACTTTGTTTCTATCCCGGTGCCGCAGATCCCTTCAAAAGCAGTCTCCTCTCCGGGATTAGCGCGTCTTCTGGGTTATTACCTTGCAGAGGGGCATCTCATCGAGAATCGGGGAAAGGATCCCGTGGCCGGGGTAGGGTTCTCTTTCCACTCCGGGGAGACTTCTTTGCACCAACACGTTGCGGAGCTGGTGCGAGAACATTTTGATCGAGAAGTACACTCTCACCCCGCAGGACCTAATTGTGTACAGCTTTGCACATACGGTCCCGAGATTGCTTCCTTCTGCGGAGAGAATGGGGGGCGCTACTCCACAAAGAAGGAGGTGTCCCCTTGGGTGTGGCGGTTGGATGCCAGGAGCCGACTGGAGCTTTTGGTTGGATGGTTGCTTGGGGATGGGCATGCTCGGAACCCAGAGCGCTACGACCGAACTAAGGTCGAAGTTATGGGAGCGACCTCCTCTCCTAACCTAGCATCACAGATGTTTCTCCTCTCTTTGTCTCTGGGCTTGCGGGCGACATATTTCATACGTCCAGGTGGAAAGAGCACATTTCCTGGTGGGATTGTCTCTGATGCAGAGCCTTCTCATATCATCTCCTTCTACGGGGATGATGCTGAGATGTTGGGCGCTCTGATGGGTGTTTCCTTTCCTGAAAGAGAGAAGACTAGAGTGTCTGGGTTTTTCCAGGGGGGTTTGTATTGGGCTAGAGTGCGAGGTGTTTCCAGGAAGTCCTACCAGGGGCTCGTTTACAACATGCGAACATCCACTCAGGAGTATGTTGCTGGACTTCTCTTGACGCACAATTGCTTCGGTCACTGGCACAAAGACCAGGGGATCACGGAGATTACTCCTGGAAAATGGGTAGTAAACATTGGAAGCCTCACCCGGGGGTCTCTTTCGCAGGACAACCTTGAACGTGCTCCAGCATGTGCGGTTCTCGCTTTCGGTGCCTCCGGGATTCGCATTGAGAGGAGGAACTTGCGAGTCGCTCCTGCGGGGGATGTATTTGATACGCGGGGGAGGGCGCAGAGCGAAGTGCAGTCGATGGTCATTGACGATTTTGCTCGAAAGCTCCGAGAAGTCCTAAACACAACAGAGGAGCGCAAGTCACTGGTGGACTCTCTTCGTGAGATGGAAGGTGTCCCAGAGGCTGTGCGAGAGCGTGCACTGCTCATCTTGGAGCAGGTGTAGAGGGGAGCAGTATGTCGGATGTGAAACGCGAAAAGGCCCTGTACTGGTCCTCTTACGACTGCTACACGAACTGTGCTCAGCGCTTTCTATGGAAGTATGGAAACAAGGAGATTGACCTTGGTGCCGGACTTGGGAAGCCAAAACCAGGAGCAAAGCGGAGTTCGGAGCATCACCAGATCATGGGAAACACGATCCAGTATGCTGTGGAACGACTCTACAACGACTATCTCTGGCAGCGCCTCATTGCAAAGGATCCTGCGGAGCGGTGGTCCGAGCGACGCTTGGCGGAGGCTTTGATTCATATCGTGACGACGGACTTGGAGAGGAGGTTAAGCAGTGCCTACATAGAGTGGGCGTGGGCTCCCTCTCACAGAGAGATGGCGCAAACGTGCATCGCAGGTGTCATCGGATTTCTCAAGACCATGAAAGCTAACCATCTGGTGGGGAATCCGGCGAAGGCAGAGCACTTTTTACGGGGCTATCTCAATGACGTGCCCGTGGCCGCTAGGGTGGACCTTATCCTGGAAAGGAGTCCTGAGTTGCCCCTCCCAGGTGTGACGATCCTGGATGGAAAGAATAGCCAGGAAAAAGGGGTGTACACAAGTCCAGACCAGCTTCGTTTCTACGCCCTCACCTATTTGTTGGTGCGTGGAAAGCTCCCGGACAGGGTTGGGTTTGTCTACTACAGGTTCCCTTACGGCACCCCCACCGAGGAAGGTGGCACTGAGTCTGGGATTGATTGGGTTCCCTTGGATAAGGAGGATATCCGGGGTCTTGCTCATAAGATCGTAGCTGTCCGAGAAAGTATCCGAGAGATGAAGTTCGATGCAGATCCTGTCCCATCGAAGTGCAAATGGTGTGTGTATGAGGACATCTGTGCTCCAAGGCAGGCACAGAAACAAGTGAATCGAGAGAAGCGTAAGAAGAAGGGGGAGGAGGAAGCTTTCTCTTTCAACGCCGATGAGTTGTTCACCGAGATCGACTAGGAGCTTCGTTAAGTTGCCATAGTAGCTGACAAACTGTACCTGTTTACATAGATTGTGAACAGGAGGTGCTTGTGCAGTATGTCAACACCAAGACCGCACGTTCCTTGTTCGGTGTCCACCCTAACACACTTCGGAAATGGGCAAATGCAGGACAGATCAAGTACATACGAACTCCGTCGGGACGACGGCTGTATGACTGCTCATCACTGTCCTCCGTCCCCAGATCAAAAATCGTGTATGCCCGTGTGTCCTCACGAGGACAACGACACGACCTTGAATCCCAAATCCGAGCACTACGAGCTAGCTATCCAGACCACGAAGTGGTCTTCGATATCGCCAGCGGTCTTAACTTCAAGCGAAAAGGACTTGACTCCGTACTGGAGCGAGTTCTGTCTGGAAAGGTCGAAGAAGTTGTCGTTGCTCACAAAGACCGGCTCTGTCGGTTCGGATTTGAACTCTTCGAGTCCATTGCAAGATTCCACAACACAAGGATCGTGGTTCTCGACGCTGCACAGGAATCACCTCAAGCGGAGCTTGTCCGAGACCTTCTTTCCATCATCCACGTATTCTCCTGCCGTCTTTACGGCCTCCGAAAGTACAGTAAACAGATCAAGGAAGATTCGGATCTACCCAAGGCCGGAGAGCCTTCCGAGGATTCAGCAGTACCTGGGGATTTCGAGGTATTGGTACAACAAGGCGATTGAGTACTTACGTCAAAAAGGTACGAAAGCTTCGCTGTATGAGGTTCGGAAGATTCAAGCTCTTGAACATCCCGAGTGGGCACTAACGTGCCCTCAGCGTATTCGTGAACACGCTATCGCAGACGCTTGCGCAGCAGTGCGCAATGCTAAGCGAAAGTTCGTGACTGTAGGCGGTTTTCAGGCAGTCAAATTCCGGTCCCGCAAGAATCCAGTACAGGGGTTCGGGTTTGATGCTCAGAGTCTCCACGAGACTTTTGTCTTCCGAGGGAAGAACACCTGCGGCTTCGCCGCAACAGAACCATTCGAAGCAGAGCTAGAGGGTTGTAGGGTCAAACGAGAATCAGGGCGATGGTTTCTGACTCTACCCTGTCGGGTAGCTATATCCAAACCTGAGAACCAAAGGCTAGGAGTTGTAGCACTTGACCCTGGGGTACGCACGTTTGTTAGCTACTACAATCCGTTGTGTTCGGGCTCCTTCGGAGCCGGTGACTTTCGGCGTTTGTATCGGCTGTGTCTGGGGCTAGACAAGTTGATCTCGAAGAAGGCGCTTGCACCTTCGAAGTGTAAGCGGAACATGCGCAAAGCAGAGCAACGCTTACGTTGGAAGATCAAAGATTTTGTTGCGGACATCCACAACAAAGTTGCTCACTTTCTAGCCACGAACTTCGATACGATTCTGATACCGTACTTCAAGACCAGTAAGATGGTTGGCCGCCTGCGGTCGAAGACCGCGCGCAGCATGCTGACGTGGGCACACCATCGTTTCAAGACAGTTTTGAAGTCGGTTGCAGAGCGCTACAGCGCTCTGGTTGTCGAGGTATCAGAGGCTTGGACGTCGAAGACGTGTTCGTACTGCGGGGAAGTACAGAACATAGGTTCGAAGAAAGTCATGCGGTGCGCCTGCGGCGCGACCGTAGACCGTGATTCAAACGGTGCACGAGGGATTTTCCTTCGTGCTTTGTCGGCAACGACCTGGACGGGCGAACCCCGTCTTGCATCTGTTAGCAACAGTTAGCAGAAAAGGTAGCAGTACATGATGGACCACAGCACCAGATTCCAGCAGGCGGTCAAGAAGCGAGATACGCTGCGAGGGAAGTTGGACCGCTTGCAAGGAAAGCTGGAGAGTGCGCAGTCGCGCCTCTCGGAAGTAGAGGCACAGTGCCGGGCAAAGAACATTGACCCCAGCCAGATCGATGAGCTGATTGAGAAGGTGGAGAAGATTCTTCTGGGGCGGGTCGAGAACATCGAGCAAAGAGTGCAGGAAGCTGAGGACCAGCTTGCCCCTTACCTTGAGGAGGTCGCGTCGCTATGAAGTTGACAGCAAAGAAGGAGGATCTTGAGCGGGCGCTTAAGATCGGAAGTACCACTGTGGCAAACTCCGGTGACGAGTTGCGGGCACACTATCTTTTCCGCTACCGCAATGGGAAGATGGAGGTTCTGGGAAATGACGAGCGCCTTCTGGGAAGTGTCGTCCTAGAGTGCGAAGTTGAGGGGGCCTCCGACAATCCTGACGAGAACAGGTTTACCGTAGAGGCAGACCGAATCAATCGGTGGCTTTCCGCATCTCCCAAGGGAAACGTCTCTCTTCGATTGAAGGATGGAAAAGTGATTGCCCAGGCAGCTCTGGGAAAGGTCACGTTCCGCTCTTTGGACCCCGCTCGGTTCCCGTACTGGGAGTCTCGGCTTGAAGCTGCTACCTTCACAGGGAAAATCTCTGCTTCGCGTCTGCATCGCATTCTGAAGCATGCCCAGTTGTTCATGTCCAACAACGAAGCCCAGGATCCCGAAATCTGCTCCTGTGAGTTCAAGGACAATGGGTTCCTGTACGCGACGGATGCCGCTTCTGCGACGATCATTCGTGTGGCTGGGATGGAGAAGTCGAATGCCAGGATGACGAAGAAGAAGGACATTAGCTCCTACCTCCGATTTCTGGAAGCGCACTCGGAAGACGAGATTGAGTTCTGGGAGCATGACCAGTGTCTGTTTTTGAAGACAAGTTCTGGAAACCTTTTCGGACAGACGAAGTGGAAGTATGACTTCCCGGATATCGACTTGGGGTCCGCCTTTGAGGATGCACACCACTGGTGGACCTTCTCACGGGAAGAGATGATTTCGGTGATTGGGTTCCTCACACCCAGTGCGGTCCGAGACCGCTACCAGATCCATTTCAAATTGGATGGCGTCGGGAACATTAACGTTTCCCTCACCTCCGCTGCGGGTGGAAAGGTGGAGATTCCGGTCAACTGCAAGGAATCCAAGTCCGTTGCCGATTGCGTCCCTCTCCCACAGGGTGGCTTCCCGTTGTCCTATGAGTACCTCAAGAGTGTCCTCAAGGGTTTGAGCGGAGAGTTCGTGACGATGGCCTCCAGCCAGCTCCTCAATGACGCGGGGGATCCTGCGGGTGGCTACTGCTCCTTCAAGCAGGAGGTGGAAGGCGACCAGTATCTTGTGGTGCTCGGTTGGTACGAGGAGCAATAGCATCGTGAACATCCCACAGGTTCCCTCTCTTTCAGGTCTTCAATCTAAGCTATCCCGTGCCCAGGGACGCAGAGACACACTCTTGCAGCGACTCCAGGAGGTTCGTCAGGATATCATGCAGCTGAAGGAAGAGGAGAGCCTTCTGGACCACGTGGAGACGCTCTTCCGAACGCTCATTGACGCGGAGATTTCAGAGGCCGTGAAGGCAGCCGAGGACTTGCAGACAGAGGCCCTACGGTCTGTGTTTGTAGACCAGGACTTGTCCGTGCGGGCTGACGTCTCCACGGAACGTGGGAAGGTTTCCGTGTCTCTTGTTACCATCCAAAAGGATAAGGATGGTAACGTGACAGAGGGAGGCTGCAACGATACGTTCGGGGGCTCCGTCACAACGGTGGAATCTGTGCTGCTCCGCTTCTTGGTGCTGCTGCGCCGGAACCTTCGTCCGTTGCTTGTGCTGGATGAGTCGCTACCAGCCTTTGACCCCAACTACGCGACCAACATGGGACAGTTTCTGATGGCCGTCTGCGAGCGCATGGGTGTCGACATCCTAATGGTGACGCACAACCCGATGTTCTACGAGTCTGCTCATCGAACGTACAGGATTCGCCGCCACCAGGACGGAGTCAAGTTCGACTTGGTGCATGAGGTGTCGAGATGAAACGAGAGGGGCAAATCCGGCAGCAGTACAAGCAGGTAAAGTACCGGATACGAAAGAAGTTGCTGGATAAGAACATGCGGGTGGAGCCCAGTAATTGTTGCTTCCATGCCCCGGTTTCCGTGGAGAAGTCCTCTGGGGTTGTTCTTTGTGCCTACAAGGAAATGGCTGAGGATGCAGATTGGGACGTTGTTGTCTGCGATGTGGACCAGGCAAGACAGTGCGACAGGTTTGCACCCGAAGCAACGCCTGACGAGATCAAGTCTCGTTTCGAGAGATTCCTGGCAGCCGCAGAGACTTCGGGCAATGCTCAGGCTATCGGAACACTGGCGTATCACTACCCAGACTTGGCTGCTTTGCTCTGGGTACTAGAACCCTGGACTTCCCAGGGGGAGACTTCCTGCGAGGAGTGTGGAACAGGAGGGCGTTGCTATGAAGCTGGTCAACTGGACTCTGAGGGTTCTGGGGCATCTTCTGTACCCAATACTTCTGCTAGTGATACGATCCTCGTAGAGGATGAGCACGAGAATCCCCAGGGATTGGAAGAGGAGGTTTTTTCGGAGACCTCCTCTTCGTCCCTTTCGGTCCTACCTCTGGCAGCCTGTGTTGCACCTGACAAGGTTGAGGAGGATGCCGACGCTGAGCACCCCGTTATGACTTCCGCAGAGGTTCTGCGGAACCAGGAGCGTCTCCCTTCGAGACGGTGGCTTCTCGTGAAGGGTAGTTTTGTGGCAGCCGCAACGGCTCTGCTTTTTCTCCTCATCTACTGGTCTCTTTCGGGGTAGCTTAGATGAACCCTGCTCTCTTGCAACTACTTCCTACTCCACCCCTAGAGCGGGAGTCCTCGCTGGCTCTCATTCGAGAGTTTGTGGTGGACCCCCGTTCGTTCCCCTACCTGGTTTCTGCGTCAAAGACGCCATTTCTGTGGGTTGAGCGTCCTCTTATGGGCCATCTTGTGAGAGCGTTCATCCGCAGAGACCAGGATGTAGACCTCATCTTTCAGCAGGTTCTTGCTACGGTCATTGACCGTGGGGAGACGTATACCTACGGCAACATCCACCCCTACACGGAGGAAGGGGTGCAGAGTGCTCTGGAGTACGTGAGTTATTTTCTGAGTGGCGGTGAAACAGAGATAGTCAACCCTCTCCACCAGTTGCTAGAGCTTTTAGTGCCAGAGGGATCTCCGTGGGCAGAGACATCGCATTTGGACTTCCAGGGGATCAAAGTTCCAGTTGAGGTGGCGAAGTGGCTCCCCAAGGATACGGCTGTAGTTGTCCCCTTAGACAGAGGGTTCCTGGGGGACGTCCATCTTTTTGGCCAGACATCCTCCGCAGTGGTTGTGCATAACCCTGCACGCGGCATTGCGGTTGTCAGGGGTACCCAGGATGGGGGCTGACACCACAACCGAGATGCGGTCTTGGTTGCAGGAGAACCTGTCTCGCTTTTCCCTTTCCGAAGAGGTCGAGGAGTATCTCTTGGGCCGGGGGGCAAAGGAGGAGTCCTACAGGGAGTTGGAAATTAAGACCTGGGCTGCGTCCAGCTCTCCTGCACCTTGCAAGGATTTCCGTGCGAGGTATGGGGACCGAGGAGAGAAACTGCGAGGGTGTCTCGTCACCCCGTACCACTCCCCCTCGGGAAGTCTGATTGGGTTTGAGGCCCGCAGGACCACCCAGAAATGGATCACAGACTACCGTCTCATGCCGGAGTGCAAGTGGCTTCCTGTGTGGCTAGGTACACGGAGAGCCATCCCAAAGCTCTGGGATGGTGGTGAGGTGTGGATTGTGGAGGGGTTGTTTGACCTTTTCGCGATGGAGTGGGTCATACCAAGCACGGATGCGATCTTGGCGTCTGTGCGCGCAGCCCTCAGTTACTCCCATGTGCAGTTCTTGCGGAGGCTTTCCACGAAGTACGTGCACATGGTGTACGATGAGGACAGTACCGGGAGAGATGGAAATGAGAAGGCCATTTTTTCCCTAGATCGCGTAGGTGTGCCGGGGGGTGTTGTGCGCTACTGTGGCGGAAAAGACCCCGGAGAGATTTGGGATAGAGGCGGAGAAGAAGGTCTCCTCCTCTCTTTCAGCAACATGAGGTGAATCATGGATCTTTGGCTTGCAGGACCCGAGACGAGGAAGCTGTTGGAGAAGGCTATTGCGGAGTGGCACCCGCATTTGGCGGACATTGATGCGAAGATTGCCATCTTGATGCGGGATCCCGCATCCAAGTCAGGTGGTGTCGTTTGTCTGGGAGATGCTAAGAAGGCGTCTCCCATGCTTCGCGCCCTCGGGAAGGAAGACTACATCTTCATCCTGGAGATCGCCGCCAATGAGTGGCAGGAGCTGGATGACAAGCAAAGGTTGGCCCTGATCGATCACCTGCTGTGCCAGTGTGGAGCAGTCGAGGACGAGAAGAAGGGGACCACGTACACTATCCTGAAGCCAGAGATTCAGCTGTTCAAGGCGAACCTCCGACGCTTCGGGGTTTGGATGGACATCTCCGATGAAGAGGATGATGGGGACCACGCGGCTACGACCATTGAGGACATGTTCAGTCGGGAGGCCGTGGCCAAGAGAAAGGGCAAGTCGGATGACACTCAAGTCACAATCGAGGCTGCGGGAAGTTCTGTCACGTTGACAGGGGAAGACTTCCAGGGCATCTCGAAAAAGATCAGGGGTCTCTCGAAGAAGCTGGGAAAGAGCAAGGATGACCCGGAAGAGTGATCTCCCTGCGCGGACCATTCCGCGCCATTAGGCGCACGATCCTCGCATTTCACAGTCATGGCGAGGTGCCCCCTGTGGGGCGAGGAAACTGACGTATGAGCTGGGACACTAAATATCGTCCAGTCACCTACGCTGATGTGTTGGGTCAGGAAGCTACAATCAGCATCCTGCGTCAGATCGTGAAGTCCAAGCGGGGTTTCCACCAGAGTTATCTGTTCACGGGACCCTTTGGTACCGGGAAGACAACGCTGGGTCGGATTCTTGCCCGAGCCCTCCTGTGCTCTGAGGCACGGGAGGGTAACCCCTGCGATGAGTGCCCCTCCTGTATGGAGATGCTTCGAAAGGGGAGCACGGAGTGCTTCACGGAGGTTGATGCTGCCACGAATAGCGGCAAGGAAGGCATTCGGCGTATCCTGGAGACTATCGAGTTTGGTACGTTCAGCGGAAAGCAACGGATCTACTTGTTTGACGAAAGCCATCAGCTCTCTCGGGATGCGCTGGATGCGCTTCTGAAGCCGCTGGAGGATACCCGAGGGGACACCGGGGAACGCAAACTGGTCTGCATCTTCTGCACCACGGAACCCGAAAAGATGCGGGAGACAATTGGTTCGCGATGTGGCCCCACCTTCGCTGTTCATACGGTCCCTACAGAGAAGACTGCAGCTCGACTTGCAGAGATATGCCAGAGGGAGGATGTCCCCTTTGAGTCCGAAGCTCTGGTCCGGGTAGCCGAGAGTGTAGAAGGGCACATTCGAGATGCCTTCAAAGCGTGTGAAATGCTTTCGATGCAGGGAGGGATCACCCTTGCGAACGTCGAGTACTATCTCGGGCATGACCTGAATCGTTTGTATCTATCGATCTTCGAGGGCTTGCAGGGGGAGATTTCTTCCGTCATGAACACCCTCGAACAGCTTTTAATTCGAGTTTCTCCGGCTGTGATCTACGAAAAACTTGCCAAGGTTGCGATGTTAGCCTACAAATTAGGGTTGGGGATCAGTAAGGTCCCTTCCTACTGGGAAGCTGGGAGGTTACGGCAAATCGGAGCGAAGTACGGGGGTACCCTACTTGATCTTGCTGAAATGTTTAGCTCTCGCCCTAGGCACCCCTCGAAGGATATGCTCCGATGTGATCTTCTGTCTGTGCATCGCCGCCTCCAGAGTGGTATTCAATTAAAGTACGTGGAGTCCTCTCCTCTCGCTTCGGCAGGGGAGGTTGTTCTTTCACAACCTGAGACAACCCGAGTGCAGGTAGCGATAAGCGCGGAGCCGCAGGTGAAGTCTGCAGTCCCGGCCTCGGCAGCGGTTCCTTCTCCCCAGGTGAGTCCCTCTCCTGGGGAGGAAGGTGCCCTCCGGAAGCCTTCTCTCTTGCCAATACCCTCCGACCAGAGTAGCAATTTCCTGACTACTAGTGGGGTTTACAACCCACCGTGGGGGCAGAGTAAAAGTCGGATCGAGGCTATCAAGCGTTTGGAAAACGGTGGCATTGTTTCCAAGGACAGTCCGGTCACGTCTGCTCCGCAGAGTGCTCAGAGCTTTTCTCAACCCCGCGCTCAGGAAGTCGCTACAGAAACCGCGAGCGAGTTGCCGGCAAACTTGTTTTGCTCTCTCGTAAACGCACTTTCGTCTGAGTTGAGCAAGAGTGGGAAAAAGCAAAGATCCCAGCATGAAGAGGCCGACAGCCAAGCAGTTCTTCGACCCCCTGGTGAAGGTCCTGGGGAGGTTGACGGACTACCGTGCTGAGGTAGGGGTACCCTGCGCCCAGGTTCTGGATCAAGTTCTAGCGGAGGTGGGGGTTGATCCGGTACAAAGCCCCTGGCCGCTTACAGGCTCGGCTCCACTGGGTCTATACAGAATCATTGGGTTTGCCTACCGCAACCAGAGACCCAACATTGAGACCTCCAGGTACACGGGGAAGCGTTCATCCTTGTGCATGGACTTTGGTCGCGGTATCTGGGGGCTCACACATAGCGGGGTGGAGAGATCCCGAGAATTAGCCAATGTTGTTCTTCCCAGGCTTCTCTCGGACCTGCACCCGGAAACCAGCGGTGACCTTGACCCAGAGTTGATACCCGAGAGGGAGCCCGAGCAGGATACCCGAGATGCTTTGACATGGGTGGTGCTTGAGCTATCTTACCTGGGAGAGATCAAGGTGATGGATGGCTCCCTTGAGCAAGCTCTCCGTCGTTCCCTGCGCTTGGATGCAAATCATCCTATCTTCATCCCGGCAACTTCCTATTGTCGAAATGACCGCGTGGTGACCCTCCAGCTCATGGAGGGTTACGTGTTTGTGGGGGCCGGTCTTGATGAGGTGGAGTACTTTACGCTGGAGCGGACAGGTTACGTAAAGCAGGTCATGTCCGTCATTGGGCCAAACGGGATGCGTGTCTTGCACACAATCCCGAACCGCAATGTTGAGGATATGCAGCGGAAGCTGCGTAGCATGGCAATGCTGGATGTGAATCCTGGAGATCAGGTGAAGGTAGTTGAGGGGAAGTATGCGGGACTTCTGATGGAAGTTCTTTTCGTTGAGGAAGAGTATGTCATTCTGCAGACAAGTGGTTTGAGATCCCTCAGCGTGATCACACGCCTGCCAAAGATGTTCATGGCTCTGGATAAGACAGAAGAAGAGATGTGGGAGGGGGAGGATGAACTCTGAACTGTGGCCCGGACATCACATGGTGGACCCTTCGGTAATGGACTCTCGATTTTCAACGCAGGATGGAATGCAGTACATGGACTCTATCTTCGAGGAGACCTCGGAGGAGAGCCAAGAGATGATTGAGAGGATACGGGGTATCCTGGATCTTCTCCCCGCTCGTGAAGCGGACTTCATTGACCTGTACTACTTCAACCGGCTCAAGCAGACGGCTATCGCCAGGATTTTTCGTTGCAGCCAGCCGACAGTGTGCTACCGGCTGCAGCGGGCAGCAGCTCGTATCCAATTCCTGCTGGAGCTTCCAGACGTCAGCTCGGCTTCCGTTGAGGTGGCCATGCGATCCTTCCTCAGCAATGAGGTTGACATCAAGATCATGGTCTTGATGTTTGAGACGACATGCCAATCTGAGGCTGCAAAACAGTTGGGTATTAGTCAAGGGAAAGTTCGTCACAGGTTCATGCGGTCCCTGGAAAAGATGCGGGGCGTGGAAGAACTGTCTGTGTTTGTTACCCTTTTCAACAAGATATCCGAGAACTTGAATATCCTTCGAGAGGTTTGCCGCTCTTCCACGGAAGAGCCTGTCACTCACATTGTGGACTAGCCGTGCGTTAGAAATCCTATCAGACCCTCAAGGTAGAGTCGGACTACCCCCGACGCTACTCTGTCTGGTAGAAAAAATGGCAAGACCATCCATACAACGTGTTGTGCTGTCACGGGATCTTGCTCGCAGGTGGCTACAGGATAAGGGGAAGGCGGAGCACCGCCTCCGCATTTTTGGTAGCCAGGTGCGAAACCTCCCAGGATTGCTCCGGTCACTACGGGACAGTCGTGTCCGTATTGCGGGGATCGAATCTTTGCCTGATCTCGGTATCCAGGAGGGTTTTGACATCGTAACCGTATGGTCCTCCGATTACCGTGCTCTTCGCTCTCTCCAGGCATGGGTAGAGCACAAGGGTATGGAGACGTCAGGAGTCTGGTAACATGGCGCTGACCCGAGTTCAAACAGTTCTGACGTATCAGTCCGGGGGAGGTGGAGTATTCTATCGTTTTGATGTTGTCCAAGATCAACTCGGGAACAGGTCTGTGCGTAACATACGCACTCCCCAAGGGTTGATCGTGGACTCTCTTACAGGTCTTCCGCAGACCGTGGTGAGCGACATCCAGACGGCCCTTGGACAGTTGGGGGACCTCGTGGCACAGACAAGTGCAGTCAATGGAAATCTCTCCTACACAGGAGAGACTACGCAGTCGGTGGTCTTTGCGACACCTTTCCTGAGCACGAGCTATCGTGTCCTGGTGAGTGTTGGGGACTTCATCGCTTGGCGGATCGTGAACAAAACCCTCAACGGGTTCGATATCGAATTGGCCAGCACCTACACAGGCGCTATTGGCTATGACGTGTTCGTGTGAGGTGATGCATGGCTCAGGGACCGCTACAGATTGATGCTATCCGGGTGGAGCCCGGATTCTTTGGAACTCGCACCATCGACCGGGACAGCTCGGGTTCTCTCCGTTTCACGGACCCCGATGTACCAGGTGGAATTACGTTGGCAGGGCTTGCGGGACTCCGGTCAGTGGCCTCCATCCTGGTAGTGGGGAAAGGGGGTCCCGGTGCACAGTACGACACTCTGCAAGCAGCTGTGGATGCTGTACCACCGACGTCTAGCTTGACGGCGCCCACTCTCATCCTGGTTGGTCCTGGGTTGTATCAGGAGAATCTGGTCATCGAGAAGGATGGGGTGTGGATTGTAGGGTTGGGGGGTGTGGTCATCGAGGCTGCCGTTGCGGACCCTACTCTTACCATCCAAGCATCTGTGACAGTTACTCCTCAGTGGTGTCGTCTCCAGAACCTACGGGTTCTGAATGCTAATGCTGGAGAGTCGTGCGTTTCTGTGCTAGGTGGCGTGGGAAGTGAGGTAGGTGCCCAGGAGATCAGCCTGATCGACTGTGACTTGGTGGCCAGCGGGGCGAGTTCCATACAGGTTCTGGCAGACACCATCAACAACCTTCGGGTGATGGGTGGGACTTTCGAGGGGAGCGCTTCCACATCTCTTGTGAGGGCGACGAATTGTCATCAGGTTTCCCTGTCTTCCATTGAGAAGCTGTTCAATCTGCAACTCGACTACAACACAGCAAATCCCACACCCGATCAGGTGGGGTGCTCCTACACAGCTAAGAACTCCACGCTCTGGGGAAACATCCTCTCCACCCTCATCGGGACAGGAACTTTGGAGCTGGGGTCGCTGCTGGCGCCGACAACTGCGGGTGACCTGACTGTCAATGGGGATGGCTCTGGGAGCTTCCGTGCGGCCGGATGCCGGCTTCGGAACCTATCCCTGAATGGTTCTGCCCCCCTCACACTTGCGAGCTGTACACGGGGCTCTGCTGCGGGATCTGGCACTCTGGCTGAGGACATCCAAGAGGGTACAGCATCCTTTTCGGCGGCTAGTAGCAAATCCGTAGTCTTCGGAGTACCGCAACCCGATGCCAACTACACGGTTCATCCTGAGACAGAGTTGACATCTGTGATCAGCGTCACAAGTAAGACTGCCGCAGGTTTTACGCTGGGTTTCAGTACCCCGCAGACTACCACGGTGAGCTACAAGATTCTGCGGAGGGCTTTGTAGGATGCTGACGACACAGGAATCAGCTCGAAGAGTTCTGGATCGTTACGTCTTGCGGACAGTTGTGCGCGGGATCTGCGCTTCAGGGGACTTTCGTACACGCCTATCGTCTTTGCAGGACCTTACTCCAGACGTGATGGAGGCATTCGGAGAGGCCTTCCTTCTTTCGATGGTTCGCCCCAGCACAAGGGTTGCTCTTCTTGGAGGGCTCGGCGGGAAAATCAAGAAGCTCTGGGATCTTTTCAAGAAGGCTCCTCAGCTTTGGACGCAGATTAAAGAGTTCCTGGGTATCCAGGGGTTGACTGACATCCCCAAGCGGATCAAGGAGTGGGCGAAGAAGGGGATGGACGCCTTGAAGAAGGGTCTGCATGCAGTGATCGTGCAGAACCCTGTCGCGGCCTTGTATGTTGTTCCGCATAAGAAGATGCCGGGCGTGACGAACATGCTGACCCAGATCAGGAATGCACACCCTAAGTTGCAAGCTATCCTGGATAAGGTCCACACCAGCATTGTGGATCCCATAGACAAGGTCCTTGCCGAGAGCAAGCTCCTGCGCACGGCAGCTCGCCCTGTGTTGGCCGCGATTTTCATCTGGGTCTGGCTCCATGTGGTAGAGATATCCTGGGACTTGCACGACTTAGTTCGTGGGTTCACGGGGGCTATTACTTTTGGGGAACTTCTGCAGTCTCTTCCTGAGTCTGGTGTCGGTTTGCTGCTTTCAGTTTTGTTTCCAGGGCTGGGGACATTCGCGTTACTCCCCCTCACGCTAATTGCTCGTGTCCTCTATTTGTTGGCGAAGAAGGTCCTTGTTTGGGTGAAGGGTAAGGGGTTCCTTGTTGACTGGACCAAACTCGGCAAGCCGGAGCAAGGTCGTGAGCTGGTTCCTGTTTTCTAGGGGAAGTATCGATGAAAGACCTATGGGAACGTGTAGCAGAGGGTGACGCTCTATTTGGAGAGGGCACCACGATTGACTCTGCCCTAGGCGAGGACGGTGCCTATCTACGGTTTGCTGCCTCTTTGCCACCAGAGAGGGCCAAGAGGAAGAACATGCGGAACGAAGATTGGCTCGGAAAAAGGCCAGCAGCAGGAACCCGTGTCGCGTTTGCGGATACACTGGAAGCTATCCTGACTTACCCCGACTTCCCGTCCCCCGGGATTGGAAGCACCAAGGCAGAGGGCAGCATCATTGCTGTGCGTACCAGTTCCGGCGACACGACCTCCAGAGGTGGCCGTGTCTACGTGCAGTGGGATGATGGAAAGGTACGCGCGGTTGCGCATGAACACCTTCGTCCTGCCTCGGGTCGTCTTCGCATGGCCAACAGCTTCCGCAGAAAGGTGGCTGGTCTGGGTGACCTTACGGACTTCCTTCGCAGCAGCGAAACAGACCTGGTGCACAAATCCACAAAGGATCTGTGGAGCCTGCGAAAGGAAGGGGAGCAGTACGTCATCGAGCGTATGTTCGATGCCAGCGGGGATCCCCTGAAGGGAGTCTAACATGAAGAAGCCTGATGCCAGAAAAGTGATTGCGGCATACTTGGCGGGTTTGACTTCCGTTGAGGGACTTTGGCACCTCAATCGAGGACACCTAGCGCTGCAAGAGTTGCAACGCCGTCCGAAGACAGCAGGAGAAGTCCGTCACGTCAAGGACAACTCGGGGGATGCATCCACCTGGGCGTACTCTACGCACAATCCTGTTGACCGAGAGATGGACCCCAAGTTTGACTGGGATCCTCGGATGGCGGAGGACCTGGCTTTGGTTTTGCGCTCCACCGTGGCTTCAATGGGTCACGCGATCAGCGCACAGAACAAGTTTGCGCAGATCAAATCTCGTAACGTGAGTCCAGATGGTCGTCTTGGGGGGCGTGGGTATGTCCAGCGTGTGGCTGACATGCGGCGTCAATACTTCAACATCGTGGAGGCGCTCTCCTCTTTGCAAGACACCCTGTATGATGAAGTGCACGCTCCGCACTGGGCTATTTTCAGTCGCGAGATGGATGAGGACACACAGGAAGTTCTGGAGCAGACAGACGACATGCGAAAGGATCCTAGCGGGTGGGCCGACGAGGAGCTTGACGAGGATCTTGAGGAGGAGTTGGCCTGATGTCCAAGCACAAGAAAAGAAGTGGCGACGCCTCTCGTCTCCCCAGTGATGACTTCACCTGGACTGAGGGCAATAGCTTTGGTCTGGATACCTTCCTGTTCGACATGGAAGACGGAGAGGGTGTGGCGCAATCCGCCAGGTTACCCCAAACCAAGGGGTACTCTCGTCTTCCCGGTACGGAGCAGGTTGAGGAAAGCTCTTTTAGTTCCGTTCCCCTGGGACCTTCCGTTTACACGCATGCCCCGGGGAAGAAGCACGGAAAGAGGCATGGGAGTGAGTTTGACGGGGAGGACCGCCTTGGTATTCGAGGATTGTTTGCTGCGGATGCGCATGCGGATGAGTCTGTTCGCCTCCCAGCGTTGGATTGGCTAGAGCTGGAGACGGACCAGGAGAAGCAGGATCCCGCAAGACTCCCTAAGAATCCCGTGGACAGGTCTATCCGGGAGCTGGAGGAGGCATGGGGTGTTCGCCATCGCACAGATGGTGTGGTCACCTATGACGAGAATGTCCAAATGGCGGGTGACTTCCGCTTGGGTGAGAACAACCTCGACCTGGACGCGGCTCGCTATGCACGTTCGATGGAGGTGGACCCTGCGGAGAAGCATCGTTTCACGGCATCCGACTTGAAGGTGGTTGTCGCGGAGGCGATGCGAAGGTCCGCAGCTGGCTATCCTATCCGGGAGGTTCTTCTCCACACGGCTCGTTTGCTTGAAGATGAGGCATACCGGGTCAAGGAGTCCATGCAGGCTCTCGTATCGGAGCATGGACTTGCAGGAAACGTCTACGTGCGTGCCTCTGCATACCCAGGATGCCACAACGGGGAGTGGACGGAGCATGTGAATAAGCATGCGAAGTCTGCCCGTTATGTGATGGCCGCAGAGAAGTGTGCGGATTGTTCGCACAATCGCCAAGGTTCCTGCGCACTACTTCAACGGCGTTTGGTTTCCAGTGTGCCTTGGGAGGAAGCTCGGGACGTCTACCTACCACGGTTCCTGGCAGAGGGTGTCAAGGTTGCTTCTAAGGGGGATCCCAAGGAAGCCTTGCGCAAGGCCTTTCAATCCAAGGCTGTCAAGAAAAGTCCGGACACGTATTTCCCCTCAGAGAACTCTTCCGGGGAGGAGAGGCTGGACGCAAAGCTCAAGTCTGCTCGTGACCAGCAAGCTTTCGTTGGGATACAGGACGTCAAACTCCGACAGCAGGCTCGTCGCCGGGATAAGCTCGCAGCCTATCTAGGCAAGCTCAAGGCAGCGGGTCTCCTGACTGCAAAGGAAGCTAAGACTCTTCTCCGTGAAGGCGGGGAGATGGAGGATATCAAGTCGACGGTGACCGCCTTGATTGCCCGAAAGGACATTAAGAGTGGGTCTCACGACACAGGGGAGCGCGCGACCTACATTGGGCAACCGAAAGAGGTGGTGCGAAAGCTCACGGCTCACGAGAAGGATATCCATAAGATTGCCAAAAAAGCAGGTGTTCGCCCTGCTGAGGTAAATGGGATGATTCGCTGGGTTCGCGAGGAATTGAATGCAGGGTGGATGGGAAGAGAGCTGGATGGCCTCCTCCGGGCTCGTTTTGCAAAGCCTCTCCTCAAGGCAGCCAGCGGTATGATTCAGAACCTTCGTGATCAGCACGAAGGACTGGCTGGGCAGCTCTACATTGATGCTGCTACTTACGGGGACAAGAGGGGTGTGAAGGGGTGTGAAGAGGGTGCTTTGAAGCACCGCACCAATGACATCCCCTATGTGCTGCGGATGGCCGCGTGCGATTCGTGTGTGCACTGCAACCAGCATGAAAAGTGCAACAAGTATGGCAAGGAGCTGGTGTCCCTGGAGGACTTCAACAGTAAGGACTTGCGGTCCTACCAGCAGGAGTCCATCCGCATGGCGGATGCTCCAGACGCCGAGAAGACAGCTTCCATTTTCGCTCCTGTGGAGGATCCTGCGTCGGAGTGGGGGTTGCGCAACGATAACTTGGAGAACTTTTCCTACTACGGGGAAGAGGAAGATCCAGACGAGATTGGTGATCTTGGCAGCATCGCTTTCAGTGGTATGGACTTGCCAGAGGAGTGGGGTTGAGCAGTATGCTAAAGCACACAGATCAGCAGAAATCACTTCTCCGGGAGGTGCTTACGGATATGCTTTCTCTCCTGCAGGCACAGCGATGGAACTACCAGACGTCGCACTGGCAGAGCCAGGGAGAGCCCTTCTATGGTGACCACCTCATGTTCCAGCGTCTCTATGAGAGTCTGGATGCGGACATCGATGGTTTGGCCGAGAAGATCCTCGGGCTTCTGGTGATGCCCGGGGATGATGCCTATCCCTTTGACAACACCACGCAAGCTACGAAGCTCTCCCAATGGCTGGAGAGTTGGAACGTCTTTGACTGCCCCTACAAGCGTTCTCTCCAGAGCGAGCGCGACATGCAGACACTTTGGGCGAGGGGCTACGAGGTCTTGAAAGACACGGGGTCTCTGTCCTTGGGGTTAGATGACTGGGTGATGAGCACTGCGAGTGCCCATGAGACCAACCTGTATCTTCTCCAGCAGCGCATGCATGCGCAGGATCACATGCGCAAGGCGTCTCAGGACTTGACCCGAGCTTGGTATCTCAAGCCGTCTTCCAGTCGTCGTGGGCGAGAGTTCCATGCGGCGGAAGATAAGGAGTCTGATTGACGTAGCGGCCAAACTGCGCTCGAAAAAGTGGTCGCACCCGGAGACGGGGAACCAGGTTGAGTTTTCTTCGCTGCCCTCTGAGGAGCAGGAGAGGTTGCGTGCGCAGGCTATGGCCGCTGCCGAGAAAGAGGAAGCCAAGGGTGGTGAGGGGACTGCCGAGAAAGAGGAAGCCAAGGGTGGTGAGGGGGCTCCCGCGTCGGAGTCGCCCAATAGTCAATCTCCTGAGGACTTGGAACAGGAGATGTCAGAGCAGAAGGTTCAGCATGTTGTCGAGCTGTCCGAGAATGATCGAAAGCTCTATGACAGGATGCTCCAGGAACCCGCTGCGAAGGGGAGTGTGAAGGAACGCCTCTTGGGGAGCTTGAAGCGTCTACAGAACTTGCTCCCTGATGAGGTGATGAAGCCCATCCAGAAGTATATGCTCCAAAGAGAGCTTCGAAAGTCGGATGCGGATGCTGCCAAGGAGCAGGAGGCGCAGCAGGAGGCTGTGGAGAAGGCTCTCCAGGCATGGGAGGGTCGTTTCCAGGAGGGTATGGCGGGGGCTCTGGAAGAGGAGGGTGTGAACGCATCTGAGATGACCATTGAGGATATCAAGGGGAAGTTCGAGGATGCGAAGCTTCGTCAAGAGTTTGCAGATGCCTTCATTGATGATGCGCCCCCAGAAGTGAAGAAGCTGGGTCCACCCTCATTCCTTAAGTTCATGCTCACGCACATCCTGGAGAGTATGTTCGAGTGGGCTGGTGCGCCGGAAGGCCATGAGTCTGCAATGGACAAGATGAAGCGCTATGAGGATTACAGCCATGAGTTTGACAAGAGTAAGACCTTGGCTATGGAGTCTGAGCAAGAGCTGAAGCTGGCAGAGAAGGATCTGAATGCGCTAGGGAAGCGTCCTACTGTGGGCAAAGAGCCGCCCGATCCCGGAAGAGAACCCCAGAGAGGAACCCCTGAATGGGATGCTTGGGCAAAGGCAAGTGATACGCTGAAATCTTGGGAGAAGAGTGTAAAGAAGCAGGAAGACTGGGACGCTAAGAAGGATGTGGTCATTGAGAAGAAGAAGGCTCTCAATGATGCCATGCGTGGTTTGCTGGACATGACTGAGGACCAGCAGTTGGGTCCTGGGGACAAGTTGGAAGAGCGGAAACGAGAACGTGAGCAGCAGGAGAAAGAGAAGCCCATCGCGAAGAAAGAGAGAGAACTTCCCTTCAAGAGTGTCTCGGAGCTTATCCAAAGTCTGGAGCAGGCCCAGGAGGAACTAAGGGAGGAGGCTGAGCAGGAGTCCTCCGATGATCTACCGGATGACGTGTTTGCGGATGATGATACGGATGTGGAAGAACCCGAGGTGACTTCCAAGACGCCCAAGGCCCCCAAGACGCCTAAGGCCCCCAAGACGCCTAAGGCCCCCAAGACCCCCGAAGAGACCCCCGAAGAGACCCCCGAAGGAGAGGAAGCGGAAGAGGCTGCCGAGATGGCAGATCCAGGGACGACTTCGGAGAGAAAGAAAGAACTGGCAAAACGGAAACGCGAGCGAGATCGTGCAAAGTACGTGGCCAAGAAGTATGACCTGGATCAGGGTGCAGTGGAAGCTATGCGCGTGTTCAAACGACAGCTCTCTGAGATGGAGACGGAAGAGAAGCCTCCAGCGGCATCCAAGTCCAAGCCCAAGTCCAAGTACCCGGAGAAGTCCAAGTCCCCGGAGAAGTCCCCTGCCAAGCAGAAGGTGAAACCCCCGCAAACAGATGCACAGAAGATGCAGGAGTTCATGCGTAATGCCGATCCCGACATGAAGAAGCGCATGAAGGACATGACACCCAAGGAGTTCATGGCAATGTTGGCAGTCATCTCTGAAGAGGAAGAAGGGAACAAGCCCGAGACGTTGCGATTCGCCCGGTATCTCCAGGGTGATTGGATACGGTGGGCTGAGGATTCTGGGGACGCGAATGGAATGTCGGAGTTCTTTGCGGGAATCCAGGAGGGGCTCAAGGAGCCCTCGGATGAGGTCCTTGCTTCGACGTTGAAAGCAATGGCGGATGACGCAGAGAAGAGCCAGAAGAAGGCTAGTCGAGAGCTGGAGCGGCGCTGGTTCCGTCTGGGAGCAACAGCCGAGGGGTACTTCTTTGATAACCCCGAAAAGCGAGAAGTGCGTGAGTTTGCAGAGTCTCACGCAATGGGCAACAGCACGCGCAGAGAGCGTGCTGAGGGGGCTCCTCCAACGGTAGAAGAAATTGATCATGCTCCCGGTGGCGAAGCTGTTTCCACACTCAATCGCTACCTCATTCAGACAGAAGAGCCTGTCCCTACAAGTGTTCCGCAGGATCGTGATGATCTTCCCAAGCACCCTAAAATGGCTGCTCGCCAGAGACTGACACGAGGGAGAATCCGATGAGCCACAGGTACTACACAACCCCACCTTTCACGGTACTGGTGGCGCATCCCCGTCGAAAAGCGTTTCGCAACCAGATTGTGCGTGACAATTCAGGACAGGCCCAGGTATCCCTCCTGACTGGAGATCCCACTGCCTCCTCGGGTAGCATCACAGTCTTGGACGCAGGGTTTCTGGTGACAGCGCTTCCCGCAAGGGGAGGGCTCACGCTAACCCCACCTCTGACAGTAGGGGTTGTCGTCACTATCAATGGCAATACTCTCACTGGGGTTGCAGGGGCAAGAACACCGGGGGCCAATAACTTTCAAGTTACAGCTTCGGATGTGGCGGCGGAGATTGTCGCTGCTATCAATGATGCTGCTAATGCCTTTAAGACAGACGTGGTTGCATGCCGTACGGGTAACTTCGTTGGCTTGACCGCTGTTACAGCGGGAGCTGCTGGGAATAGCCTTACGCTTGCGACTAGCGACCCGACGGAGGTTAGTCTGTCTGGCGACACACTCCTGGGTGGTGGACAGTCCGCTGGACAGTCTGTTTTTCGTCTTGGTCCCTACACTTTGGTCACAGGACTGCACTGGTCTCCCGTGGTGGGAAATATCAACAGCTCCGCCACGGCTCTGGCAGCGGCGATCAATCGACTTCAGTGTTACAGTGCTACGGCTGCGGGTCCCGTGGTCAATATCGTGGGTCCCCCTGGGGTACAGGATGCGGAAGGTTTGGTCTTCTCCGTCAGCTATGACGGAGTGGTTGAGAACTTTGCCGTGAGTCCCACCAATGGATTCCTAGGTGGGGGAGCACCCAACATGGGTCCACCTGAGATACTCTGATGAGGTGTTGCCATGACGAAGTTGAAGGGAAAGACTCAGAAACTGAGTAACTATGTTGTTCCAGATGCCCCACAGTCCCCCAGGGATAAGGAACTCATCCTTGCGGAGCTACCCCGTAACACAAGGGTGTACGTCAAAGAAGAGGGTGGGAAGCTCAAGTACAAGGAGTTGTCGCAGGTTCGCGACTCCGACACGCTTATCTACAAGAAGAACGGGGATCCCGTGCTTATGCGGGGTCGCCCAGGTCGCCTGTCGGAGGACCGGACCAAACTCGAAGTTGCTAACAGTGAAGTAGCTGAAATCAACCGACAGAGGGATGACTATCTTGCGCAAGACAGTCTGGTTCAGGCAGCAAGGATCAACTCGGATGGTCCGGATGTACTGACAGAAACGATCATTCGATTGACGGAGGTAGCCTCCACAATCTCGTTTGAGCGTCAGGAGGCACATCGAACAGGAACCCCAACAAGCATCATTGCACGCCGAGAGGTAGCTGCTCTGGTGGCTGTTCGAGATGCTTCCCTCAAGCGTATCGACCAGCGCTTGCGCAAGCAGGAGATTGACCTGGAAAGTTTGGCTTTCCGCAATCTCTTTGTCTACATGGTCAGGACATTCACTGAGGCAATGGATGCCACTGGAATACCAGCAACGGAGATAGACTCCGTTGTATCCTACCTCTCGAAGGAAGTGGACACGGAAGAGTGGAAAAACTCGGCTCTCAAGTCGATGGTAGGCCCCTCTTCGGTTCATTGAGATGATGTATGACGGGAGCCAAAGGAAGTCTAGGCGAATTGGCCCTTGGAGTGTCTCGCTCCAGGTCTGCCGTACGCGAAAGCGTCTCCGGTCAGGATGACTGTCCCAGTATTATTGACTTCATCGAAGCCCCCTGGGGCCTTGCCCAGAGGATGTTTCCAGTCCAGAAGGTCATTCTCAAAGCCTACTATGGCTTGGCTCTGGATACGAAGAAACGCAACGTTCGGATCACTGACTGGAAGCATCAGAACGAGCGCATTCTCACGGAAGCCGAGTACCTTGAGTGGCTTTACGAGCAGGGACGAAGCAATATCCGGGAAGTGGTCGCGGGGGACCGCCGTCGTGATCTAGTCCTGGCCATCGGACGTCGTTCTGGGAAATGTGTTTTGGGGGGCACCTTGGTCTTGACCAACCAAGGGCTACTCAAGATCCGTGACTTGCTTCCAGATCCGAATCTGCCCGAAAACCAGTCCGCGCCTTTGCGTGTGCAGGTGGCGCAGGAAGGAAGTCGTCGAGCGGACACCAGTCATTTCTACAATGGGGGTGTCAAGACAGTCCGTGAGTTGACGACACGGTGTGGGTACCAGCTTGGGGGGACGGACAATCATCGTATCAAGGTGCTGTATCCAGACGGTGCGGTGCGTTGGAAGTATCTGGCAGACTTGCGTGAGGGAGATATTGTGGCGGTCCATCGGGGGACAAACCTGTGGGCCGTAGATCCTGTAGATTGCCGTTCACACCACGTGGCCTCTGGGCAGAAAGAGGTGCGTCTACCCGAGATCCTGGATGAACGCTGGGGCCTCTTGTTGGGGTGTCTTGTCGGAGACGGACATTGGACTAAGAGGTCCAGTGTTGCGATGACGATGGAAGATCCCGAGATGTGGGATCAGATGCAGGAGCTGTTCTCCGAGTTGCTCGGGCACAGCTCGACATACATGGACAAGCGAACTGCAAACACAGGAGACCTCCAGTTTCATAGTGTTGCGGTTCGGGAGTTTCTGCACCGTCTTGGGTGGCGTTGGGATCTGGAGAGAGACCAGAAAGAGATACCCTGGTCGATTCTGCAATCTCCGAGGTCTGTTGTTGCTGCCTTCCTTCGCGGGTTGTTCGAGACGGATGGTTGCGCAGAGAGCCAGGGGCAAAGTGTTACTTTCTCTTCTGCTTCTGAGGTTCTAGCACGGCAGGTGCAGACCGTGCTGCTTAACTTCGGCATTGTCAGCTTTGTGTTCCCGAAGCCCGTGCATGACAAGACGTACTGGATTTTGCGGGTGCGTGGCACGAACTCCCGTCGCATATTTGCGCAGGAGATTGGGTTCCTGACTGATCGAAAGATGTGTCCGCTACTCGAATCTTTCAGGGAGGATCCTCGGGAGGGTGGGGACACCGAGGCAATCCCCTATCAGCAGGTTCTAGCGCGGCAACTTCTCGAATCGGTGCCCAAGAACGTTTCTGGTAAGGGATGGACGAGGTCTGCATTGCGTGCTGCTCTGGGGAATGTAATCAAGCCTTCTTCGGGTGAGCCGTTGACATACCCCAGGCTCCGAAAAGTCATCCAGATCGCTCGGGATGTAGAGGCACAAGACAGTGAGACTCTTGCCCACTTTCAGGGAGTTCTGGACACCAACTACTTCTTTGATCCCGTAGTCTCCATCACAGAGCGAGAGGAACAGGTATGGGATCTGACAGTCCCCAATGGCCATGCCTTTGTGGCCAACGGGATGGTCAATCACAACACCGAGATGGCAGCCTGGATCACGTCTTACGAAATCTACAAGCTTCTGCGCAAGCCTAATCCCCAGGGGTACTACGGCATTCCTCCTGGAGACGAGATCAAGCTGTGTGCTGTGGCTACGGGTAGAGATCAGGCTGGGGAGCTATACGCCAAGGCGAAGCACTACTTCCTAGACTGCACCTTGTTCGACCCCTATCGGGCGAATATGACGACCACCTACAGTCGTTTTCAGACCCAGCACGACATTGAAAGTTATGGGAGATACGGGGAGCACGACGTCACGCAGGCGACGATCAAAGCCACGTTCTACTCCTGTATCGCAAAGGGTCTTCGTGGTGCTGGAAATATCGTGGTGGTGTTGGATGAGATTGCTCACTTTGTGACGAGTGGGCAGAGTTCAGGAAAGGAAGTCTATAAGGCGGTCACGCCTTCTATTGCTGCCTTCAGCCCTAAGGACCCGGACAAGTCCGTTTCGGCGGCACCCAGCCGAACAGATGGGCGAGTCATCCTGATTAGCTCCCCTCTGGGGAGAGATGGGTTCTTTTACCAGAAGTTTCGACAAGGGTTCGAACGTTCTGAGTCGATGCTGTGCATTCAGGCTCCAACGTGGGAGGTCAACCCTTCCATCTCGGCAGAGGACCTGGAAGGGTTCTACCTGGATGATCCCACAGATTTCTTCACGGAGTTCGGGGCAGAGTTCTCGGACCGTACCCGAGGGTGGATTGAGCGCCGTGAGGATCTGGTGCATTGTATCGATCCAAAGTTGTCGCGACTCTTGAAAGCTCCGGCCCGGCAGCCGCACTTCATGGGGATCGACGTTGGTGTTACCAAAGGGGGCGACGGAACAGCTGTCGCCATTGGACACATTGACAAGAAACAGCAGATTGTCCTGGACTACATTGAGTGGATACGTGCTGGCGAGGGCAAGTACGCGCACCTGGAACGGCTGGACTTCGAGGATATTGCGGATTGGATTGTTTCCCTGGGGAAGAAGTTCCACATCACAGAGGGTATTATGGACCGCTGGGCGGGACTCCCAATGGAGCAGTACCTTCAGAAGAAGGGTATGCGTCAGATTGTCTCCCAGCTATTTACTCCGAAGGATACCACGTTCATGTACAAGACCTTCAAGGACATGATGTGGGATGGTCGGCTTCGGTTGTACAACTGGCGACCCAACCCCACCGGGTCCTCAGGGGTGCTCCTGGGCAGTGCTGAGGAGGGCACTCTCTGTGATTACCTGGAAGAGCTGCTTAGTCTCCAGGAAGAGAAAATCAGCCGCCACGTCTCAAGTATTGAGGCACCCAAGTCTGGGGACAAGCATGACGACCGTTCGGATGCCCTGATTCGCATGGTATGGTTAGCAAGCCAGAAGCTCGGCAACCCCAAGTTTATTGCCGGGGGTGCCGGGGGTGCCTCTGCGTACGCCCGAGCAACGGGATATGGTAACCGTCCACAAACCCAGCTGGGCTTCTTACGCCGTGCCCGCTTGGGTGGAAGCCACCCAAGTCGACAGATCATCTCTCGGCTCACCGGAAATCCGGGTGGATTTCCGGGAGGAGGGAGGATGTGATGCCAAAGCGACTTCCAAATGCTTCTGCCCAACTAGGTGCACACGTTCAGATCAAGGTGTCGCAGGCTGCCTCCGCGCTGAGCGAGATCCTGAGCATCATGGTGGAGCATGAGGGAAAGGTACGAAAAGCAAGAGGGGAGGCACGCCAGGACTTCTTGCGGGGTGTGCTCCGCATCCTGTCTCAGATTCACGTCTCTTCCACAGTTGTTGAAGATCAGGACTTGGGCCTTCGTACCCTCGGCAGTTTGGAACAAGAGTTGGAGTCTTTGGGTGCTGCAACGGGAGTCGGTATTCAAGAGATACTCTTGCACTCCCAGGGGGACTTGGAGGACACACGAGAACGGATAACTCGACTGGAAGCTGTGCATGTGACTCTGGAGCGTGCTTTGACAATCCTTCAGGCTCCCGCGCAGAGACCTTCCAGTAGAGCAGGGCGCCTTCAGTTTGATCTTGATGCACGCCTCTCTTCTCTGCAGGGTAGGGTGGGGGATATGTTACGGTTGCTGGAAAGCACAAGGGATGCAGAGAGTTTGCGTTTTTCCTCTTTACGTCCACAAGTAGAGAAGGCTTTGGGGATGCTACACAGCGCTGGGGTTCTGCCCCGGAAGAGTTCCCGAAACTGGTGGCAGAACGAACGTGAGATTCCCACCCGTAACCGCTTGGGTGGAAGCCGCTTGGTTGGGGCAAGTAAGTGACAGACGTAACACAAGTTCAAGACGGTACCGTTGTTGCTCGTGTCCCTCGGCGCCCAGGGGTGCAGGTTGGAAAGCCCCGTCGTGTGGTGACCTCTGCTATGCGGTCGAAGTACGGCTTCGGGTGCAGTACGGGTGGCGGTGGCGGTAGCGGTGGTGGCTTCTTTTCTGGTGGGGGGTTTGGGAACATCGGGGGGACTACCTCTGGCTCTGGGGGTAACTTCTACAGCCCAGAGATGTCCACGGACTTCTTGGAGATTGCCCAAAGTCTTGACGAGATGCGTCAATACTTTAGGTTCTTCTACGATAACGATGCCTTTGTCGGGCAAGCGTTGGACGTCCACACTGAGATCCCTCTCTCGAAGATTCGCCTAGGACTCCCCAAGGCCAAGAATGCAGAACTCTCGCAACGTGCCAAACGTTTCTGCGATAAGTGGCAGAAGCGCGTGCGGGGTGGTGGCGCCAGTGGTCTCCCTGGACTCATGTCTCGGCTTCTCGAAATCGTGCATGAGTACCATAAGATCGGAGAGGTGTTTATTTGGGTGGAGGACCCCTCCCCGGATGAACCTGAGGACTTGCGGTTTGAGATCCGCAGAACAGTCGGCAAGGATGGCAAAACCAGTGAGGAGAAGGTTGAGCGAGCCGATGCGGATGAGCGCCATCTGAAGTGGTTGCGGAAGAATTACAAGGGGTGGACGAAGATCGATATCTTCCCCCCGGAACAGATTCAGGTGGAGACGTTCCCCTTCTCGGATGAGGTTCTGATTCAGCTGGTCATCGACTCTAAGTCAAAGAGTATCGTTAACCAGGCGCAGACAGGGGACGAGGAAGCTATCCGCATTGTGGAGGGGATGCCCCCTGAAATTGTGGAGGCGATCCTCAATGGAGAGAGCAAGGTCACACTGAACACGGACCCCGAGAGGGGGAGTTTCGTAGCGTACCTGGCGCGCAAGAGAAGCCCCTACGAGAAACGTGGACGGTCCATACTTCAACGCTGCCTCCGCACACTGGTGTACCGGGACAAGCTACGCCAGGCTCAGACCAGTATCGCATCCCGCAATATGACGCCCACGCGAGTTGTCTGGGCAGAGGGAATGGATACGGGAGACATTGAAGCTCTGCGAGAGCAGATCGATATGTCTCTGATGGACCCAGACTACTCCATCATTGCGAACTATGAGTTGCATTGGGAGGAAATGTCTTCGAATGGGCGTCTTCTGGACTTGACGAGTGAGTACGATCTCACGGACAGACAGCTCTATGCGGGTCTCGGTGTCACGGAAGGGCTTCTCTCTGGGGAAACCAGTTACAGTGGGGATAGAATCCACCTGGAGGTGATCAACACCCGGTACATGCTTCTTCGGGAGATTGTTTCCACCTTCGTGGAGGAGATGCTTCTGAAGCCCATGTGCTCCCGTATGGGCTTCGTAGAGGAAGACGAAGATGGTGACGAGGAGATCATCTCTCCTACGATCAGCTTCACTCGTTTGGGTTTGCGAGACAACGATTCCACCTTCGACCAGCTGTTCAATCTGTACCAGAAGGGCAGCCTCGATATTTGGACTATCTTCGAGCTGTTGAATGTGGACTCCCAGGTGGTCGAGGAACGCCTCTTCTCCTCTATTGGGAAAATCACAGACCCGAACTTCAATGAGGTTCTTCGCGGCATGTACAGCAGGATTGGAGACGACTTGGCGGAGAAGTCGGATGCGTCGGAGCGTATTGCTGCCTACCTGGGCTATTCGTACACGAAAGCGGAAGAGGAAGGCGGGCGTTTCTGAGCGGGTCTGTCAGCGAAGAGCAGGGAGACAGAATGTCAGCAGAGAACGGGAGCAAGTCGGGGAATCGGATGGAGGTGGGGTTGTTCATTCCGCTCCCCGAAGTACTTGCCGAGGAGTGCCCCTCTCTGGCCCCGGAAGACAACTCAGTCCCTCACGTCACATTCCTGTATGTTGGAGAAGTACCCGGGGAACGGGAGGACGAGTTCCTCCAAGTGGTCCAGGAAGCTTTCTCTTCACTGGGTAATGTCCATGCTTCCCTAGGGAAGCTGAGTTACTTTGTACACCCCGAGCAAACCATCGCACACATGCGTGTGCGGTTTGATCAGGATCTGCGGGGTGCTCGTCAGCGTCTCCGTGAGTCTCTGGAGGCTGCAGGGTTCTCTGTGGAGGATAGCTACCCCCTTGTCTATCATCCACATGTCACCCTTGCCTACCTGGAGGGAACCGACCGAGTCTACGAAGGTCCCCGCCCTTACGGCGGGTGGACGTTCAATAGCATCGAAGTTTGGGGTCTTCCCCAGGTGCATACGGTGCGATTCGGGGTCAATCCTCAGAGAGTAGCCTTTGCGTGGAGTCTCGTTGCCAAGTACCAGAAAAAGGTCAAGGACGAGGAGGGGAACACGCATTATGAGTACGGACCTCGGCAGGTTGCGGAGCGACATAAGGAGAAGGCCAAGAAGGTTGAGAAGCTCCGCAAGTCTATAGGTGGTCTTCGGGAGCGTGTTCTCTCGGATCTCCAGGGAAAGGATGAGAAGAAACGCCTTCTGGCTTTGGTTGTGGCGCTAATTGATGCCACCTATGAGCGAGTGGGAAATGAGGACTCTGCCAAGGATGGCCACTTCGGTGTTACGGGGTGGCAGGCGCAGCACTTGGAGATTAAGGGAGATAAGGCAACAATCACGTATGTCGGGAAGAGTGGGGTCAACCAGAAGAAGGTTGTGGATGATCCTCGCATCCTGTCGGTGCTTCGAGAAGTGTCCAAGGACAAGTCTGGAAAAGATTCCTTGATGGCCTATGGGGAAGAGCAGCTCATTAGCTCTAAGGATGTCAACGAGTATCTCTCCAAGTTTGGGGTCACGGCCAAGGACTTGCGTGGCTTCCATGCCAATAGAGAGATGTCGGAGCGTTTGAAGAAGCTTCGGAAGAAGGGTCCTACCCTTCCGAAAGGTCGGAAGGAAAAGGATGACGTCTTGCGGAAGGAGTTTGAGAAAGCTCTTGCGGAGACTGCGGATGCTGTAGGGCACGAGGAGGCCACGCTTCGCTCGGAGTACCTAGTGCCAGGGTTGGAGGATGACTTTCTCCACGACGGGACGGTTTTGGACACGTACCTGAAGAAGGGCACCAAGACGCGGACGCAAGCCGAGGATGAGGAGGTAGAACGCCTGGTTCGTCCAAGCCCGAAAAAGAAGCCCCCAAGGAAGGACAAGCGGCGGAATCAAGTTCAGATCAAAGACTCGGACCTAGGCCAGGGTGACCGGGGGGACGATAAGGACTTGTCTTTGAACTACAAACGTGTTGGTGGCGAAAAAATTCGTCAATCGACGTCCTATAACGAGACTCTTATAGGCGAGAGGGTAGGGCATGGTGAGGGGATTCCTCCACTGTTCTCTCAAACCGCCGCCATGCATTGGAGGGAAGACATGCCTCGAAGAATGACTAAGAAGGGCGCTCAGCAAGTTGTGGTTGAATTGGACCGTCTCGCCAGTGTGATGCAAGATCACTGGGAAGCGCTGGGCGTTCCGAAGAGGGCAGCCTTGGATCTGGCATACCGCTGTGATCTCCTGTCGGACTACATCGAGAAGAGTGCTGGTCTCCAGCCCTCGGTGAAGAACGAGGGGTTTGATCCCTCGGAAATCGCCGCAGAAGAGTCCGGTGCGCTGGAGAGCAACAAGGACGAAGCCTACACTAAGAAGAACTTCACGGAGCAGGAGCACCGCGAGCTTCGCGAGAAGCAGGAAGCTGGAAAGCTCCCTAGCGCGGAGAAGTTGGCTTCCCAGCATGGCTTCAATCTGTTTGCCTCCGACTTCTACAAGCTGTCACCCATCCTTTTGGGTGAAGTGAAGGCGGATGTCGCGCAGAGGTTTGAGGAAGATCCTAGCAGACGTCGCATCTACAACGTGGATGCCATTCTGCGAGAGGTTGCCAGAGATTATTGGCAACAGACTTCGAAGGATGATCGGTTTGATCTCATGAGTGCTCTTGATCCTGGCGTGGGAGTTAAGAGTGTTGCTTTGAGCCAGAATGTAAGACAGATCCCCGTCGAGATTGCAAAGAGACTTCTCACCAAAGAGCGCAAGTGGGCAGAGAGCTTGCTCAGATAACTCTTGTGCATGGCTTTCAACCTGTTTGTGAAGGGAAGAACAAGATGGCCGTAACCAAAAAAGGTGCCCTCCAGGTGAGCCAGGCTATGGACCGCCTCGCCTCTCTGTTTCAACAGGATCATGCGGTGATGGGTGTCGCCCCACGCATCGCAGAGGACTTCGCGATTCGCTTGGACCGAATGTCGGATCTGGTGGAAAAGAGTGCGGGTGTGGTACGGGCAGAGTGGTTTGATAAGGATGTGGATGGGGACTTCGATCCTCGGGAGGTTGGCAAGGCGACGCCTTCACAGGATGACGATGAGCCCTACGTCCGGGACAACTTCACGCAGCAGGAGTTCAGTGAGCTGTCCAGCAAGCAGAACACGGGTCAGCTCCCGTATGCGGATGTTCTCCCTGAGCAGGATATGATGGGAAAGCTAGCAAAGGCGGCTGAGGCGCTGGTTTCCCTGACACAAGAGCTGAAAGCTCGTAACCGTTGAGGCTCCTAATGCCTATCCGCAAGAGAGCTACATACATCAATCAACAGCAGCGGGCTACCGAGTTTCAAGTCGGGCAGCCCGTAACGCATTGGGGGCATCCGATTGAGGAATCGGGTCGTGTGACCGCAGTGTGGCCGGCTATTGGTCAGGTTGACGTGCAGTTCCCTTGGGGCAACGTTCGGGTTCCCGTTGAAGACCTCCAGATCATTGCAGACAGCACTTGGATTGTCACCCCGAAGAATGACAATACCCCAGGCGGAACAGCTACCCTGGTTTCGGGTGGTCCCTTTACGCTGAAGGATGCTCCCTATGATCCTCTTCCCCTCCCCGTGAAGGTGAAGACGGCTTCCCCTAGTCTGGAACGTGTCGTGGTGGCCTACGTCAAGAAGGCTATCTACTGGCAGGAAAAGAATCGGAAGTACAGGGTCAGCCAGGGCGAGCGAGACAGTGGTAGCTTCCATTGTCCGCGTTGCAAGGAAACGATCCTTCGGGACGCCATCTACAAGCGCGAAGAGGGGCAGAGTGTGCGTCTTCTGGGTTGCCCCTCGTGTCTCTTTCTGGTCAAGAAGGAAGACTTGCTTGGGGTCGAGTCTTCCGCACCGGATTTGGAAGTTGCTATCCCCCAGGGAAAGAGCGTCATGATTCGCCTACTGCGGGGTGAGTGAGATGGCATTCCTTCGTTATGCATATGCGCAGGACATCCGCCAAGTCAGCTCCAAGACCTGGAGCAAGATACGAGTTTCGTCCACGACGGCGACTATCAGTCCCAACCTCCTGGAGCAGGCTAGCGAAATTCTGCACGAGCACTTCGATCCGAATAAGTACCTCCTGTCTCACGCCACTATCGTGGCCAGTGTGGACACGTATGATGTTCCTGGGGTTGTCACAGGGAACATCAAGGAGGGCAGTCGAACAATCCAGCGCAAGTTCTCCAACTATCGAATCCTCCCCGAGTGCGATCCTTGGATCAACAACAACAATGACTCCTGGGAACGTCGTGTTCTGCTCAAGAGCTATGCCACTTTTGTTGGTGGGCACAACTTCGTAGAGCACGTTCAGATTGAGGAGCAAAGCAAGGGTCGCATCCTGGATGCTTGCGCGAGGGACATTGGGGACTCCGTCTACGTCGACATCCTGATTGCCACGGCGAAGAAGCACAAGTCCCTGATCAACTCCATCCAGTCTGGGGAGATGGGGACCCTGTCGATGGGGTGCTCTATTGACTTCTCTCAATGCACTAAATGTGGACATGTGGCTGTTGACGAAGCCGATATGTGCCCCTGCGTGCGGTATGAGAAGGGCAACTACTTCTATGATGATTCCGGTCGTCGGCACCGCGTAGCCGAACTCTGTGGGCATCACTCTGTGAATCCCACAGGGGGTGTGCGATTCATCGAAGGATCTTGGGTCGGTGTTCCTGCCTTTGGTGGAGCTGTCTTGCGTACCATCCTCACCCCCGAGGGTGTCTCCGCAGAGCATTTGAAGCGGGCTCAGGCCCTGCTGATGAATCCTCCGAAGGTGTGGTCTCGTGATGTCCTCCAGGGTATTGCCAAGGCAGCTACCCTGTTGGCTTCTGCGAAGAAAGCCGCGTTCGACTTTGGAGGCGAAGAGGACGAGGCTGATGCTGACACCGGTGGTGAAACTGGTGGAAGCTCCGATGGTGGTGGGACTTTGAAGGAGCTGGAGGATGCAGCCTCGAAAGAGGTTGTCCGACGGCTCAAGAAGAAGCTCCAGGATGAAATCAACCCACCGCAACCTGTGGACAAGACGAAAGAGTCTATCACGGATGAGGAGCTTAATCGGCAAGCTGCAGCACAACGTCTGTGGGTTGGAAATGTCTATCGAGACACCATCCAGACCATCACAAAGATGGCTAGCTCAGACGTAGAGTTGATTAATGGGGTTGCCCAAGTCAACAATTCGTTCGGTGTAGAAGTCCCGGTCGAGTTATACCGGGCAGCGTTGAGGGTAGGATCGACCACCCGTCACCATGATCCTCGGAAATATCTCCGGGCATGTGGGCAGGTAATGGGTCGGACGCCAACCCTGGGGGAGTCGCGAACTCTAGTCCGACTCGGTAACCTGCTCGCTCGCTTGAGCGGCTGACACAAGGGAGGTTTGCATAAATGGGACGCAAACGAATGACCTGGACTCAAAGTAGACGTGCTTCGGCGCCACCCGCAATTCCCGGCTATGATGACGCAGGGTACAGACACCCCGCTCACCAGACTCCGGATCCTGACTCGGACCAGTACGAGAACGGGGACATAAGTTCTTGGGCAGAGGACGTGCATCCGCCGCCCTACCAGAATAGCCGTCACCCCGCTGTCCCTACAGAGTCCGGTGGCTACAACCATCCGGCAGGCAACCCTGCCAATCTCAAGCAGGCTATGTATCGCAAGGCACATAAGTGCATTCGCATTGCACAGACCCTGCTTGGCCCGAGGGCAACAGTTGCACAGATCGAGAACAAGGCGCTTTCGATGTTGGACTGGCCCGAGCGGAAGGTCCAGGCTTCTCTGAAGCACATTGCCTCTTCGCGTCAGGCCGCCTCTTCGCGTCGCTCTTGCGGTGAGATGGGCATGTACGGCATGTACGGACAGGATGACATGGATCTTCCGAATGCCGGCATGTATGAGGATGACATGGACGACATGGGTCTGTACGGCATGGATGACGAGTTGGGCATGGATGACGAGTTGGACATGGACGACGAGTTGGGCATGTTTGACGAGGAAGAAGACGAAGGCATGTCTATGCTCGATGATGACTTCGATGATGACTTCGAGGAGGACTTCGAGGAGGACTTCGAGGAGGACATGTACGGGATGCTCGATGACTATGAGCAGGGCGATCCCGTCATGGGTCCGCAGCGCATGGCTTCGCAAGAGGACAGAATGCTGGCCTCGATGCTTCGCGAAGCTCGCGTCAAGAAGCAGAATCGCTTCGCGGGTCTTGATGCAACAGAGAAGCGGATGCTAGCTTCGATGCTTCGTCAGGCTGCTGCGGAAGAGGAAGTGGAAGAGGAAGTGGACGAGGAAGAGGAAGAGGGTGCCAAGAAGAAGGCTCGCTCTCGGAAGGCCGTCTCCACTCGTCGTGCTCTCACCCGTCGTCGTGCTGCTGAGGACGAAGAAGAGGGTGCTGAGGACGAAGAAGAGGAAGAGGGAGCTAAGAAGAAGGCTCGCCGCAACCGCGACCTGGATCCGATGGGTCTGATGGACGATCCGATGGACCGTCTGGCCTCCAAGGGAGAGGATGCGGAGCTTCGTGCCCTTTTTGAGAATGATCTCTTTGCGGCAGCTGCTCGTGTAGCTGCTGGGGAAGAGGACGAGGAAGAGGGTGCTGAGGAGGACGAGGAAGAGGGTGCCAAGAAGAAGGCTCGCTCTCGTAAGGCCGTCTCCACTCGCCGTAACCCCCTCCGTCGCCGTGCGGCTGACGAAGAGGAAGAAGACGAGGATGAGGACGAGGACGAGGATGAGGACGAGGATGAGGAAGAGGAAGAGGAGGGAGCCAAGAAGAAGGCCACCCGCCTCGCTTCCGCACAGCGCCCTCGCCCCCGCAAGCCCGCTCGCAGTGGGTCGCCTCGCCGTCTCGGAAACATCCATACGGCTTCCTCCGGTGGCGAGCTCAACGAACTGTCGCAGCTCTGGGCTTCCGCTCCCGATATCAGTGAGACCTTCGGGATCACGGAGACGAACCTCGACGTGGAGTGAGACTACGGCATGCTCAAGCTCAGTTTTAGATCCAAGCGGTTTGCGCCCACGCACACCATCTACTTTGAAGATGAATGGAACCAGTACGAGATGCAGGTTCAAGTTGACGAAGTAGATGGCATGGCCTGGGATGAGGACGGTGAGGCGGTAGCTGAGCGAAAGCGTCTGGGAGCCCCTTGGTAAATCTTGGATGACAAGCTAAGGGTTGATCCCAACTATACTGTGCGAAAGGTGAAGCCCCTTTCCTGATTCGACTTACACCCCGATGAGCCAAGTTGACCGCCGTAGTTCTTCTGAACTGCGGCGGTTTTTTTTCAATAGCCGTTCGATACCTCCACCTTATCTGTGGAAGGAGAGCATGGTGCTCTCAATCTTAGATGGGGAGGACTAGTAGTGGTCACTTCTCATAACCCGCACCTCTGAACAGGGAGAATCGATATGACAGACAAGATTCTTGGAGAGGCGTCGGGAGGTTGGACAGAGTCTTCGTCGGCATTGCGTCTTCTTCAACCCGGTATCCGAAACAGTTTGGATGTCCTGGTCGATGATGCGTTCACACAGACGAATCCGCCCAACGTCCGGACGGCGGGAACAGTCAGCACACAAGTCAACACTCGGATGTTTGGTGTGCCAGGCGGTTCCATTGCTTTTGTGCGACCCGACGCTCTTGGCGAAGGGTTCGTGGGCGGAAACGTGGAGGGTCTCGACGACGCCAGTCTGGAGACTTTCGTTCGTCCGCTGGGTGTGTTCATCAACAACGCGAACGGAAACGCATACGAGAACCTCCCTGGCCAGGCCAGTGGGAAGGGTCCGTATATGTCTTCGCAGGGCGTCTACGGGAACGCACTTTTCGAGACACAGATCCTGGACGGTGATGCGATCACCGGGTTCGCTACCGGGGACACCATCCCCTACGTGGCGGGCGTGGAACTGATCGCAAGCCGCAACGGGTATCTGATGCCCCGGGATGCCATCGACGGTGGTGGTACCGTCCGATCTTTGGACGTCGCCGGTTGTGCCGCTGAGGTTGAGCATGGTCGCAGTGCTTCGACGCTGATTGCCATCCTCAAGGTGCCTGCGGATTCCAACATCAACGAACTGATTTACGATCAGCGAATCTGAGGGAGGAATCAGACATGGCCACATCAGGACGGAACATTAGTGCCAAGCAGAAGCGTGAGATCATTGCTCGCTACCTGTCGACCCAGAATGGTCGGCACAAGCTGGCTGCCAGTCTCACCCAGCCGCTTCGCCTTCGCCGCGACTACTCGGCGGTCGGTCGTAAGACCTTCCTCGTGGAGCAGTTGCCGGATGGGGCTCTCCCCATCTATGACAAAGACCCCGATGTCACTGCCTTCGTGATCGGTGAAGAGGGTGAGAACATTGTCGCGATGGTGAAGAGCCGCCGCGTGCTGTTCCCGCTGTTCGAGATCGCCTCGAACCCGGAAATCCCCCTGACCCAGATCAAGGAGCGTCGGTACGACCTCATCGAGCGTTCGCAGGATCTCGCGCGTGCCGAGATTCAGGCTGCGGAAGACTCTCGCGTCTTCTCCATCCTGGACTCCATCGCCGTCTCCGGCTTCGATTCGGTTCCTGGTCAGACCAACCCCGACATCCCGGTTGTCGCACCCCTCAACGGTGCTGTGCTGGCTGACGCTTTCGCATCCATCGAGCGCCACGACCTTCGCGTCGCCCGTATGTACATGAACGCCGTCGACTACGCCGACATCCGCAAGTTCGGTCGTGACATCCTCGACACCGAGACGCAGCAGAGCTTGCTCCGTACCGGCCTCATGGGGACGCTGTGGGGAGCCCAGCTCATCACCAGCCGTCTCGTGCCCGCTGGGACAGTGTACTGCTGCTGTGACCCGGAGATGTTCGGTAGGATTCCAGTACGCACTGAGCTTACCGTTCTCTCTGCCGACGATCCGAAGGCTCGCACCATCGGTTTCTCGGTCTTCGAGAACATCGGTATCGGCGCGTACAACCCGCGCGGTCTCGTGCGCTTGAGCATCAGCCGCTAAGCCAATTTCCGGCTATCCTCGCTCATCTGAACCCCTGGGGCTTTGGCCTCGGGGGTTTTTTTGTATCTCCACTCAGAGGTACGAAACCGCTTGATCTGCCCTTTGGTATGAGGTACAGTTAGTTTCCGATGCATTGCGTCCACACCATGGAGAGTGCTATGGGAAGCTTGTCTTCGAGGGTCACAAAGGAAAGTCTGGAGAGACTTCACGCGGAGTGTACGGACAGGGAGGTGGCAGCCTTGTACGGGGTCACGGATGTGGCCGTGAGTCGCCTTCGGTACAGGTGGGGAATAACGACGCTCTCCCAGCGGGAACGCCGGGAGGTGCTGCGGGGGGCTGAAGGGTTATCTTTGGACACCCTGACACCCGCGAAGTTGGTGGACCTGTACACACAGATGGGGGACTCCCAGATTGGTGCCCTTTACGGTGTGTCAGGCACGACGATTCGGAAACTCCGGCAGGATTGGGGTATACTGAGTCTCTCCAAACGCGAGAGGTCTACCTCAGTAGGAGACTTCACGGAGGACCAGAAGCAAATCTGCATGGGAACCCTGCTTGGGGATGGTCACCTCATGAAGCATGGAGTCTTGAAGATATCCCATGCTTGGCACCAGCTTTCGTACACGAGATGGTTGCAACGAGCGTTGCAACCGCATGCTCGCCCTCTCTTCTATGAAGAGAAACAGATGGATACAGGGACTCTGTGTTTTGCCTTCGGGTTTCGTACCCAGGAGCATGTTTGGTTGCGGACCCTCCGAGGGATTTTTTACCCAGAGGGGAGGCGTATCTTTCCGCAGTCTGTTCTGGAGGAGTTAGGGCCTTTGGGCTTAGCGGTCTGGTACTTCGATGATGGGAACCTTGCGAGTGGCCTTCCCTCTTTTGCACTGGGGGAGATCAGCGACCAGGAAGCGGAAGCGGTATGTCAGAAGGTGCACCAGAGGTTTGGACTCGACACTTATGTCCGACCACAGTCCACGGAGACCTGCAAAATTATGGGGGTGCGCGGGGGAAGTGCTGACATCTTCTTTCACCTGGTGCGCTCTTATGCCACCCCAGATATGCTCCACAAGCTCCCCCAGAAACACTGGACCACACACGCTCCGCTTCACATCCACAGCACGCCCGAGAAAGGGATTCCGCAGGAGTTGGGAGAGCGGTGCTGTGCGTGGGACTCCCTAAGTGCACAGTCTAGGGAGACGCTCCTGGGGGACCTTGTGGCGTACTGGCACCAGCGGGGTTTCCCACATTACGTGCCCCGCCCCGAGGAACTGGAAACGCTGCTGTCCCTATCTGCGGAGCAGGTTCTCCGCAAGGATGGTCTTTCCTGTCGTCCACACAATGTGGGGCAGGCAACTTGCCAGGCGTTCGCAACGCACATCTGGGAGGCTCGTTCTTGGGGATCTAAGCAGAGTCCTCGGGAGATATTTGAGGATGCAGACGCTCTTGGTAAAGCAATGTGCGCTCGCCTCACGGCCCGCAGTAAGACGCAAAAAGGACGTGTGGCACCCATGTCCGCAGCGGAGGTTCGTGTCAGTATCCGTTCCTGGAAGCTCTCCGGGGTGTACAATTTCAGACCGAGCCTAGCCAAGATACTAGTAGACTTGTACGGCACTCCTGGAGGGACTGTGTATGATCCCTGTGCTGGATATGGGGGAAGGATGCTCGGTGTGGTGCTTTCCCAGCATGTGATGCGTTACGTAGGGTGCGACCCCCATCGGGAGGGGATCGCGCGTCTCGGTTCTTTCGCAGGTTGGTTGGAGGAGTACCTTCCAGGAGTGTCTTCCAGGGTGTCTTTGCATGTCACTCCTGCAGAGGACTTCTATCCACCCCCCTGTGATCTTGTGATCACGTCTCCTCCCTACTGGTGTCGCGAGCAGTATGAAGACTCCCCACAGCAGTCCGGGGTACGGTACCCCACATACGCGGCATGGCTGGAAGGATTTTGGTCACGTGTACTTGGAGCTTCCTATCAAGCTCTCCGTCCGGGTGGGTGGATGCTCCTGAATGTGGATGACTTCACCATTGGGCAAACCTCATATCCTCTGGTGAAGGACACTTTGGATCTATGCCGAGACCTCGGTCTCCATCTGGAAAAGACTTTCCGCTATGAGATGCCGAGGTTTGCGCAGCGGAGAAATCATGAGTCTATTCTGGCTTTGGTCAAACACGGAGATGCCCGTGAAGTGACCCCGGCTGCCAAAATGACACTCTCTCGTTGTACCCAATGTGGGTGCGTGTTACCTGCGAGGGAGCTTCGGGAAAAACGGTGCTCCGACTGCCGAAAGCCAAAGACACATATTGTGGTCTGTGAGGGCTGTGGGCAAAAGCTGGAGGCTCATCGGGGAAACCGCCGCTTCTGTTCTGAGAACTGTAGGGCTCGGCACCACCGAAAGAAAAAGTCCGAGGGGAGGGGTGCTATCGTGCGTTCCTTCCTCTGCATCTCTTGCGGGAAGACTTGGGAGACGGAAGCTCAGGGAAGTTTCAAATGGTGCCCTGTGTGCCGGGAGAGGGAGGCAATCCAAAAAAGGACGCAGACGTGCGCGTATCACCATTGCGGGAGAGAGTTCGTTGACACCACCCCGAAAAACTCGATGAGTTACTGTCATCCAGAGCATCGTCGTCGCGAGAAGTTGTTTCGCTCTGGTAAGGCGAAGGATTTGAGCTACTTCCGAAGTCCAGATCCCGTGCTGGGATAAGTAGGAGGAGTGCGGCGGAAACTCTGCGAAGTTTCTACCGCACTCCGGGGAGACAATCTGAAAGTGCGGCGGAAACTTTCAGGGTCTCCTGCTACCAGGTACCGTCTGAGACGGTAACCTTGGTTCAATCTACCGGCGGTCTCGCGTGAAAGTCAAGCTGAAGTGAAAGGCGGTCACTTCTTTCCGACTTTGCGTATAGTCGGTGGAGAGCACCCGTCGGTGCGTTACCGCGTAGGAGTCCCGTATGGTGAACCGTCCAGACAATGAGCCGATCCGATGTGTTGATTGCGAGCAGCTCCTGGAGCCAGGTGGGGACAATGGGCGTGGGCAGTGTTACGATTGCGCTGCCGAGGGTGCGGAAGACGAGGAGTAATACCCTTCTTCGATCCAAGGCTGAGCGATTACGGCGTGAGAGTTGAGTATGTCGAAGATTCCATATAACTGGCACCGTCTGTACGGGGGAAACCGGGTGAAGTCCCCACCGGAGAACGGCGGGCATGTCCTGATGGTGTTCAAGACCACTTCCGTCTACATCCCTGGGGATGAGCGAAGCCGGACGCATCCGGGGCATGGGTACCCTGAGCGCACGGAGATGCATGACACATTTGAGATTTACCTTTTTGAGGACAAGGAGAAGTGGGCCGCCGCCTTGACGGAACTTTACAAAGAGGACCCCTATCGTGTAGACGTGTGGGCGTTCACGGCAGGTCTTCCGGCCAAGCCCAAAATTCGATGGGAGCTGTGATGGGCAAGATACGAGGAGAGCGAGGGGTGTGTACAGCTGAGCAAGAGGACATTTTCCCGGAGGTGGATTACAGCGATGCCAAGTCTGTCATTGCTGCTCTCCAGCAGGATCGGAGTACCGTGAGCATGCAGGAGCTGCAACGTCCAGACCGTGCTCTGGTACTGGAGGAAGTCGCCAAGTGGGTGCGGTCCCAGCCTGAGATGTCGGAGCTGAAGCAGGGCATTCTGGAGGTGTGTTTGATCCTGCACATCCCGGATGCAGCCGAGGATGGGCTTATCCCGGTGGACCCGGATGCAGCTGCCGTGATCTTCTCTATCCTGCTAGAGGAGAAGGCAGGAGTTTCCTCTCTGCTCTATCCCTTTCTGGTTATGCTCCAGAATGAGGATCGTGGGGGACTGTTCCAGGAAACGGACTTGCGGCGCCGTCTCCCAGAGAAGATGGGAGTCCCACTAGAGAGTATCGAAGGGGAGCTGAAAGCAGCCCTCAAGTTGCTCCGTGACAGAGGGGTTCTTGTATGGTACGCGGATGGGGGCATGTACCTGGACCGCCACTATATTCAACCCTCTCGTGAGGAGTTGAAGGCTGCGGGGTACTTCTCTCTCCCCACTGTGCTAGGGGAGACTCCCTCGGAGTTGTATGACGTGGAGATCCCCAAAGGTCTTACTCCCTTCCAGAATCTTGAAAAAGGGGGTGTTATGCCGTACGGCGTGAATATGGGTGCAGCCGAGAGAAAGAGTTCCTCAGACAAGGCGCTTCTCGTCTACATCGAGAAGCTCGGATCGGAGGTGTGGGTACCCAAGTCCGTCATCCACGATGGCTCCGAGGTGTACGAGGGTGGGGATGGAGAAGGGGACTTGGTCGTCAAATCCTGGTGGGCTGAAAAGGAAGGTTGGGAATGAACGCAGAGCCTAAAGTGCAGGACATCACTAACACAGTCGAGGACTTTCTCCAGAACCTGGAAGAGGGTGTGGCAGAAGAGAGGGGGGAGGGAGAGAAGTACTCGGGTCAGGTCCGAGAGGTCATTCTTTTCGGGAACCCTCTTCTCCGGGAGCCCAGTGCACCCGTGCCTGAGGTGACGGAGGACGTTCAAAAATTGGCAGCGGACCTCACGGCCACAATGTTCGACTACGGCGGCGCGGGTATTGCGGCACCACAGATCGGGAGAAATCTGCGTGTGGTGGTTCTGAGGGACAACCCAAGAGAGGAACTCGATGACGTGATCTTGGTGCGAGCGATGGTCAACCCTGTGATCCTTTCCAGGGAGGGGTCCTTCTCTATGCTGGAGGGCTGCCTCTCAATCCCTGGTGCTCGGGGAACTGTGGAGCGTTCCGCCACGGTGGTCGTTTCATACCTGGACCTACAGGGGGAGGCGCAGGAGAAGGAGCTTTCAGGGTACCAGGCGGCTGCAGTACAACATGAGTTGGACCACCTGGACGGAAAGTTGTTTGTGGACCACCTCAGTGCTTTCCAGAAGAGCCGGGCTCTGGAGAAGCATCGAAAGGTCATGAAGAAGGCATATCGGCAGGCTAAGAGAAGCTTGTGATAGGAAGGGGTATGTGCGAAGAATGCATTGAGGGCGTTGCTCGTATGGTGGGAGACTTTCTGGAGGACGAGGATGTTCCCCCAGAGTTGGCTTTTTCTGCTCTGCATATGTTGGCGAGAGTGATCGAGCTGCGCACGGGGATGTCCTTGCAGGACATGACTGCACTCTTGCACCAGGGTCGAGAGCTTGGGGAGCACGTTTCCGAGAAAATGGGATGCTACCTCCCGCTCAATGAGGAGGAGAAGCATCGGTCTCTCCTGGTGGAGGCTACCCTGAAGCACTACAACGAGAAGCCAGATTGATGTTGTACAGGGCGAAATATCTCGCGGGTGTGGGCAGTACTCGGGTACGGGAACCCGAGCCGAAATCCCACAACCAGCGAGAAGAGCATGAGCAAGAGATCCCAGAGACGACACGAGCTGGCCAAGCGTAAGCTCCGTTGGATTCGCATCACTTCAAGATGGTGGTACCTTTCTGCAAACGAGGTGTCCGAAGGGGCAGCTCTGAGCTGGGAGGGGAGCCCAACCCCAAATTGGCCCAACCAGGCCTTTGCCGTAGCCCTACGGAGGCCACGAACCCCAACTCCCTGTTCGTGCCCCATGTGCGGTATCCCAGACGGTGGTTCAAAACAGTCACCCCTCAGGAGCGCCGGTCTGCAGACCAGTACCAGTATCAATTGCAGGAGCTGGAGAGAGGCTGCCCGTCAAGGGTACTTCGAGTGAAGGGGGGACAGTGCAAAAAGATGATAAGATGGTGACATACCACATGTATGTTTGTCGGTGCCAGGATGGTAGTCTCTACACGGGCATCGCAAAGGATGTCACAGCTCGCGTGTGTAGACACAACTCCGGGAGGGGAGCCAAGTACACTCGGTCGCGCCTCCCCGTGGTGTTGGAATCTTCCTGGGAGTACCCAGATCGCAGCTCTGCGCTAAAAGCGGAGTACGCCTTCAAGCAACTTAGCCGGGAACGTAAACTCGCATGCCTCGCGGGGCGGACAAGCCTTCCATTTTGACTTGCCTATCCTTTGACCTTTCCAGGAACTCTGCAAAGGAGCGGAAAATGACCAAGCGCTCGGTACGCGCAACGTTCTTTGGGAAAGGTTGGGGCAAAATTAAGTACCTTGATCACACTCTTCTTGGCTGCAACGTCCATTACCTTGGTAGTGTGTGGAGGGTCACTGTCGCGTACCAGGGGGCTACGCCTAAGTTGGAGCCCTGGCTGGTGCTACGAAGGGGTATGACCGAGGTCACCGTGAAGCCCCATGAAGTTGATCTAGCGTTTGACTAGGGTAAGGGATCTCGCATGTCGGCACATGATTCGTTCCGGGTTCTCGTTGAACACATAGAGAAAGACATCCCAGGTTTTCGAATTGGCTACAAGGATGAGAAGCTGGCATTGCGAGATTGGAAACTCTGGGTTGCGGCACGCACAGTCGGTCTCTTCAACAAGAGGTTCATGACGGACTACACCACAACGCTGTACCCGACCGTCTACTTCACCTCCCGTTCTGTTGTAGAGGAAGATCCCCTGGGGTGCTTCCGAACACTGTGCCACGAGTATGTGCACCTGTGGGATGAGAAGAAGCGAAGACTCTTGTTTCCCACTAGCTACCTGCTCCCACAGATCCTGGCTGTTTTCTCCCTTGGGGCGTTGGGAGCCATTTGGTGTCTGTGGTTTCTTTTGTTCCTTGGATTTCTCGGGTTCCTTGCACCTTGGAGATCGCCTTGGCGGTCCAGATGGGAAATGCGGGGCTACACCATGAATCTGCTGACCCACTACTGGTCGCAGGGTACGGTACCGGAGAGCCTCCGTTCTCACATCGTGCCTTGTTTCACGGATGTGGGTGCGTACTACCGCATGTGGCCAGATGCGAAGGCTGTCCGATTGGAGATTGACCGTCGTGCGAAACTGATTGAGTCCGGTCTACTCTTGGAAGAGGAGAGGGACAAGGAACCGTATGAAGTCTGCCAGGCCATATGGCAGAACACTTTCAACAAGTAGGCCCTGTGCCTGACAGAGGAGGAGAACACAAGTATGTCAAGACGACCTGTAGCCACCGGGATGCACCATGACTTCGTCAAGGGTGAGTACCGCTCCTATCGTTCGGTGAGCACGTTTCACGTTGGTGCGCATGAGAACCTGCAAATCTACGAGGATGATATCGTGGAGTTTGATGGGTATACCCTGCGAATTGGTCATGACGAGTACTCTGCTCCCAGTCTCCGGGGAGCGGTCAAGTCAGCCTGGCTGGTCCCGGAGGGTGACAACACTTCCGTGTACAACCCTCGGCCGGCAGGCGTAGTCATGTCTCCCGCAGACACGGCCAAGTCCAAAGAAAGTCAGGTCGTCGGGCGAGCTGTCATGTCCAGTGATGAGAGGGTGGTGGGGGACCGACAGCAGGTCCGACAAGCCGCCTCCCAGGGGACGTCTCGGAGCCTTCGAAAGGTGTCTGGTGGGCAGGCTGCACCCCCGGACGTGACCACTGTAGACGCCGGCATTGAAGTGGGGCGTGTGAACGTCCCTGCCAAGCATGATCGCGTAGAGCTGACCAGGAGTAATGCTCATCTGGTTGGAGCGCAAGCAATGGATCAGGCTTCAGATGGTAAGCGACGTGCGACTCTGAACTTGGATTCGGAAGCGTTGCGGAAGATTTCAGAAGCGGAGGCCAACACTGCTGGGATGACAGAGGAGGAGCTTGATGCGTGGGACGCCAAGCAGGAGCGTCGTCGGCTTGCTGCTCTCCAGGCAGAGGCTTCCCGTGAAGCTCGTCGGGCGGATTTCGTGACAGACGGAAAGCTGGGGATCACCGAACATGACCGAAAGTCTGCGGTCGCCCAGCAGCAAGTTCTCTCCGAGAAGCGGGGTGTGTACACGGGAGCGGTTCCTTTTGAAGAGGGGAACCTGCAGGAGACTGCGCAAGCTCTCCAGGCGATGGATATGTCCAGTTCCCCTGTCGTGGTTACCACAGTGGGTACGGTCTCTGGTGGACCACAGAAACCCTCCAAGGTGGTGCGCACGTCTGTGGGTGTGGACTGGGAGCTGGGACGCGAGCCGCACGTCCGAATGCAGGATGCCATACAGCGCTTTGGATGGAGCAAGGACATCATCCTGGCTATTGCTGCTGTGGAAGAGGAGGATGTGGCTCGGTTCCTCCGCCACCAAGCTGGCGCCAAGAGCGTACCCCCGTCAGTGAAGATGCGGTTTCCAGGTGTGGACGGAAGTGTCGTGGAGGCCACATTCGAGAAAGACTCTCAAATGGAGGACTTCGAGGAGGACTTCGAGGAGGACTTCGAGGAGGACCCTCAAATGGATGAAATGGATGCGGAGCTGGAGGAGGAGGGGGAACTCCCGGAAGGAACCGTGATCACTTCTACGGGGGTCTCCTGGAACACCCTGGAGCCTCCGCATTGGGCCTCTCGCGTCAAGAAAGCCGTGCAGGAGTTCCCAGGGGCGAGCGACCTGCTTTCCATTGCGGACGTCGAAGCCGAGGCTGTGGCGAACCGCCTCCGGAAGCATGTGGCGAAGATTAAGTCCCTGGAGTAATAGCAGGAATCGCGGTAAGCGTTCAATGGGGAGCCCCATGATAGAAGCTGCTGTCACCTGGGGGCTCTCTTGAACAATCGACGACACAAAAACGCAGACGAGAGCAGCGCTCCCGTAACGGTACAGAGTGCCCTATCGGAAGCACAGGAATCCCTTGGGGCAATATCCCTGCTCATGCAGGAGGCTCTTGATCTTGTGAATCGGTCTGTCTACCGAGACCACCTGTATGAGATCGCAGACCATATCATAGAGCGTGTCCCAGAGGAGGTCCTTCACCTGCAACGTGCCCTAACAGAGGCCCAGAGGACTTTGATGCAGCAGGGGAAGAAGTCCGCCTACCAGCCTTCTGGAGAGGACATGGCGGGGGTACAGACTCTCGTCCGTCGGAATGAGGACGTCAGCGAGGGCGTCTCCGACCAAGACCGCACCCAGGAGAGAGCGCTTCCTCGAAGAGAACATTCCTCCCCGGGGAACGAGAATGACTTTGCCACCCAGAAGATTTTCTTCAATGTTCCCCCAGGAACAGGTGGAGCTGATGAGGGACTCTCCAAGACTCGCACGCGGAATCGACCTCAACCTGGCGAGGAATATGGGACACCCTACAAAGACACTCCGCTCCTGACGCGGAGGACTATGGAAGGTCTTTGGCGTCGCGCTGTGAGAGCTGCACTGCGGGAGACGTACAGTCTATGAGCTTCTACAGGGACGAGGAGAAGGCAGAGAGCCGTACGCAGACTTGGAATCAGCCTGGTGAGCGCAGCACTCCACGGGATGATGGGAGTGCTGTGCCCCAGGGTACAACCAACTGGCCGAACACATCTGCTCGCCCCCCTGCTCTTTATCAATCAGAGCGGGACTCCCAGCACCCTGCAGAGGAGCAGGACTTTGGCACGGTCGAGAACTCTGGTGGGTCTGCTAAGGTCATCCCCGAGAACTCGGACTTCGAGAACAAGGGGGATCGGATTCGGTTTGGGCGGAAAAAGGAAGCCATCCGCATGGACCACATCCGGCAGTATGTGTCGGAGGCTGTGCGTGCAAAGGCTAAGAATTACACCCCCAAACTGAAGCGGGTGGACAAGAAAAACATGATCTGGACGTACCAGGTTGGAAAGTGGGAAGTGAAGGCAAAGGTATCCTTTTCGCACCCTCGGATGACTGACCTTAGGAAGGCGGACCTGCATTTGACCTGCTCCTGTCCCTTCTGGCGCTGGCAGGGACCAGAGCACTGGGGAAAGGAGGAAGACTACCTTCGAGGTACTCCCCGAGGTACGGCTTCTTTCCCCATCATCCGAGATCCTGAGCATGAGAAGGCAGTGTGCAAGCACGTCTACGCGGTTTTCTCGGCACTGGAGGGGGTGATGCTGGCGAGGCGGGAGAAGAAAGGGTCTACGCGACCCTTGCTGGCAGCGGTGCAAAGGGGGCGTGTGACGGTATCCTATGAGGGGAGGGAGCACCTCGCGAAAGCGATTGTTCGCCGCTACCTGAGAGGAGAGTGTGATGCCCACTTATGAGTACGCTTGCCGTGACTGTGGCCACCGTTTCGAGCGCCTTCTTCGTCTGAAGGATCGCAAGGAAACGCAGGTGTGTGATGCTTGTCAATCTCTGGAGACGGAGAAGATTTTCACGACCTGTAACTTCATCCTGAAAGGGGACGGATGGCCGGGTAAGACTTTCCGCATCAACGACCAGATGAGCAAGAAAAACGAGCGCCTCGACCGGAAGCAAAACGAGATGAAGCGGGAGGCTCCGGGTATGAAACTAGCCCCCAATGTTGAGGGGGAGAGAGTAGATAGCTGGAGCGAAGCTCAGCGGCTAGCTGCCAGCAAGGGTAAGGATGCGCAAAGTTACGAGACCCTCGTGCGACAGGAGAAGTCCCAGTGAGTGCCACATCTAGTTTGTTGACCCGCTCCGTCCACTTGGTGGACCTCATGATCAAGAAGGATCCTAACATCCTGCGTTATAGGGTTCGGGGACACTGCACGCTTGATGGAGCCTTCTTCGGTGCCGTCGAGATGTTCACCGTTCAAAAGGGGAGCCACTACCGCAGCCACACCCTCTTGGTTAACAAGACGGGGGTGGTCGAGGACTCCAAACGGGGGATGACACGGATCACATTCGATCCGGATGACTTCGGCCCAACGAGCCCGAGTCTCCCGAAGGACCATGACGTGTTGTTCCTGCGCGTGGAGGATTACAGCATTGCTCTCGGAGGATACCTTCCCCCTGGGCAGATCCTAATCATCCCACCACCGGAGTTTTTCGGGGTGCAGGACTCAACGATAACCGTGGCGGGGACAGCTCCAGGTGGTGTGGGCGCAACACAGGGTGCTAACCCCCCTCCTGGTGCAATGACCTTTGGGCTTCCCCTATACTCCACAAGCGCCAACATCACGAACCTGGACAGTACAAACAACCTGCTGGTGTCCTTCAATGAGGGTCTGCCGATGGTTGCTATTGCTCCCAAGAGTAGTGTGCTGATCTCGGATGGCTCTGTTGTCGAGGTCTACGTGGCCTCTTCCGTTGCGAACCCCGTGGAGTTCTCGATGTTCTTCACTCTGACGAAGGTATGATGCCCCCATGCCATTTCCGCCCAATTGGCCCCCGACAACCGGGAGTGGGCGTAAGTCAGAGCGAATCTACGTGAGTGGCATCGCGACGTCTGACTACGCCGACCATGCCTACATGTTTGTGGACTTGGCCTTCCCGGAGGGAAAGTGTCCTCGTAAACCAGACGTGTACCCTCTGACGGCCATTCGGGTGTTCAACGATGGGACAGCAGACTTGTTCGTGGCCTTTGATGGGATCACCACACATGGGATCGTGCGGCCCTCAGAGAAACTCTTGTTTGAGGACCGAGTGGAGACAGGTATCGCTGTGCGTACAGATTCCACGCATATTCATCCTCTGTACGCATCCTTTCGGGTCGAGGGGTGGTAAGTGGCGAAGATCACCATTGGACGGGTGCTGGATTCCACCACAGATTCCGTGGTGGTGGTCCAGGGATCTCCTGCCGTAGATACGAACTCCTGGCCAGTCCGGGATTTGAACAAACTCGTACCCAAGGAGTACGACTACATTTCGCTGTCCTACACAGGGGACAATCTCACCACTGTCGTCTATCGTCAGGGGGGCTCCGCAGGGACCCTTGTGGCTACGCTGGAGCTTACCTACACGGGAAGCCATTTGGACACAGTGACCCGAACTTAACACCGTGGATTCTCTGTTGGGCTCATGGCCAGAATCATCTTCAACCCGTTCACAGGTAGCTTTGACTACATTGTGTCCACACTTGCTGAGGTGGACGATGTGGAAAGCTCTGTCCTACCAACGAAGGGGTCTCTCCTGGCGGGGGATGGTTCGCTATGGCAGGAGCTGGGCGTCGGGACCAACAACTACGTCCTGATCGCAGATAGCACCCAACCTCTGGGTGTGCGCTGGTCTGCTGCGGCTCCCGGTGCAGGGGACGTGGTAGGACCTGGAAGTTCCACGGACAATGCTCTTGTCCGTTTTGATGGAGCCACTGGAAAGCTCCTCCAGAACTCAGGGGTTATTGTTGATGACAGTGACAACCTGACTCTCCCAGGGACCTTGAACGGGGTCCAGCACTTTGCAAGTGGGAGTGCCGACCCTGGGGTTCCAACTCCAGCCGATGGGGACCGCTACTTCAACACCTCTTTGAAAGAGGAGATGCGGTATGACGGGAGTCGCTCGAAGTGGCTCAGCGTGGGTTCTCTCAACGTGCAAGCAGGTAGGCGAGGAAACACTCTTGCCGGTAGCTACTACCGAGCCGTGGATGGGATGACCTTTGACGGGGGGCATCTTGGAGTGTGTGCCCCGAAGGGCACCTTGGTATATCTTGGTTGGTCAAAGGGGAGCGCTGCAACCGCAACTCTGGAGGTACTGGTGGGTGGCGTTGTTGTTACCACCTTGACAAATCCTGCCGCAGGGTCTGTAGCCTCGCTAACAGTCAATGCGGACTTCGATGCTGGAAACATGTCATTTCGTAACCAGACGGGTGGAAGCACGACGACGGACGTGCAGGTCTTTGCGGTCTTCAAGAGGAGAGTCTGATGGCTCTAACCCTCGTCGCCAAGAACCTGACAGCATCCGATGTGGTGCTGGTGCAGCTTGCTGTGACGGTACCCGGAAGTGGCCAGGCAATCCTGACCGATGCCAATGTCTGGTTTGAGATTCGGGATGACCCTCAGCTTGAGCTGGAAATCCTGGACAACCAGCTCATCCTCAGTGATGGGTTCAATGACTATGACAAGGCTGGGAGTCTTGCTCTCCTGAACCCGCCGATAGCAGGACAGCTGCGGAGCTATCCTGGAGCATTTACAGTCCCCTCGTCGGTTGCCGTGGGTGATATTGTATGCGTGACGGGAGCCAACAGCGCCGACGTAGCGGATGACAGTACCATAACCAAACTTCCTGCTATGGGTGTGGTTCTCCAGAAACTTAGTACGGTAACGGCTACGCTTCTCTACCGGGGAGAAGCGCACATTTTCAGTGGCCTTACGCCAGGAGCTAGGTACTTCATTGCTACGTCTGGGGGTCTCACGCTAACTCCCACTGACGTAGTGGGGAAGTACATCCAGTCTGTTGGAGTCGCCATTGATGACAACACTCTCTTTTTTGATCCCGGAATGCTGATCAAGCTATGAGTGCAAAACAGTTTTTGCCGGAGCTTCTTCTTTGGAAACTTCGGGCGCACTACTATGAAGCAGAGTTGGCTCTGGAGAGGGCTCGAAGTGCGTCTCTGAAACGAGATCACTTGGTGGCTGAGGTCCGTGCTAAGATCACGCAGGACCTTCCAGAGGGGTGCGTCGTCCTTGAAATCGATATGGAGACAGGTGCTTTCACGTTTGGTCTCCCACCTTGCAAGAGTACTTCTATAGCTCCCCCTAGTAGAGGCACGGAGGTGCAAGATGGCAGAGCAAGCTAGATTTCAACTGACAACCGCTGGTAAGCAGTTCGCGCAAGCAGGCTACTTCCGGTTTCGCGTGGCCTTCACAGGATCCACTGGAGGTGTGACTCGTTACTATCAGCAGAGGGACTGCCCTGTCATTCAGATGGGGCATCCTGGGCTCAACGATGTTCTGGGTACCACGAATGTCTGGGCCATCTCAAACATGAGATTGATGAAAGTACCGGATCAAACTCGAAGAGGGGGTTCTAAGAAGGACTCCGGTCTTGTGTTCGAGGACGTAACCTCAACAACAACTCCTGGGGATGTAGACCAGGATCTCGACGTGATTTTCGACATCGTGCGGAACGTGGGAGTATACCATGGCGAATGCAATTCCGCTTAAGGTCAACAATGCCGAGGGCTGCGTTGAGCAATTTGGTAGTACCGATGTACTTCTTGCTGACGGCGTAGAGCGTCGGTCTTCTACAGGCAACCTGATCATTGGTTCTGTTCTGGGGACTGTGGAAGCCACGGGATCGATCACGGTTGCCGGGGTTCCCGCCGCCGCTGGTGGCACAATCACGATCAATGGCACGGTGCTGACAGCTGTTGATGGTGCTCGCACCCCTGGGAGCAATGACTTTAGTCTTGACTCCGGGACGGTAAATGGAATCGCTTCCGAGATTGTCGCTGCAATCAACGACGTGGCCAATGGCTTCACAAGCATCGTTACGGCTGTTGATGGTACGGGTGTTGTCAACCTGACCGCTGTCCCGCTGGGGACTGCCGGAAACAGTATCACCCTAGCCACGTCCGATGCCGTCAGTTTCACCCTCTCGGGTGTTAACCTCACAGGTGGCGTTACCGATTCGTTGCAACTCGGGAGCGCGACTTCGATTGTTGCCATCCAAGGTGATCTTACCGTTGCAGGGTCTTCCACAATCTCTGTGGATGAAACTGTTATTGGGGACTTCGCGGTTGAGGGAAACGTTTCTCTCGGCACGGGAGATGGTGACACCATTGACTTGGGTGGTGGTACCAGTGACACAGTCAATCTGAATGCAGACCTGACTGTGGGAGCGGGAGTCGTCAGCATTGGTAGCAGCGTCACAGATTACCTTGGTGATCTGTGGCTCGATGCGGTTAACACCAATGGCCCCGGACTTGCGGCGTACAACTTGAACGCCACAGGGACAAATGCGGGTGCTTACGCCATTGGCGTTGATCCGTCGCTTCTGCTTAACGCGAGTGCCACGGACCTGATGACCGTCCTTGATCAGTTGGACGCTGCCATCTCCGCCTCGGGTGCTGACACCCTTCAGACAGCCTATGCAGCGGGAAACACCATCGCTGTTACGGCTGCTGAGGGAACCATCGACTTCTCCAACAGTACGGCTTCAGACACAACTACGGTTTTGACTGTTAGCCGAGCCCCTTCCTCCTCTACAGGGGGAAATGGGATTGACTTGTCGATGGGTGCCAATACCACAGGTGTTGGCCTCAGTATCTTGGCTGCGGGATCCGGGGATGCTCTGTTCGTGGACAACACTGGCTCTGGGAATGCCCTGGATGTCCAGGATGGCAGTAGCAGTGTTCTCCAGGTGACGGGTGCGGGTGCTGTCAATGTGACTCCGACTTCGGGTCAGAGTCTTACCATGACGGTTGCTGGTGCGGGTGTCGTTGACATCAATGCAGCGGGCGCTATCACCCTTGACTCTACAGGTGCCGGAATCAGTCTGGATGGCGCGGGTGCGTCCAACTTTACAACCAGCACCGGGGATCTAACCGTCAACACGGCAAGTGGTTCTTTGGTCATGTCGGCAACGACAGCCGTCACGCTTGACGCTACTGTGGGTGGCGTCAGCATTGATGCTGCTGCGGCATCAAACTTCTCTACTTCGGCGGGCAATCTCACGCTGGATGCTGCTGCTGCAGAGCTGGTTTTTGACGATGTTGGGAACAGTGGTTTGACCCTGAGTCAATCCAGTGACCGTACCCTGAGCCCCACAGGTGCCGGCCTCCTGTATGACGGGGTTACCTCCATCATTGGGGCTTTCAATGCCCTTGGTGTGCGTGACAAGTTCACGAAGACTCTTCCGATTGAAGTCGGTGTGACGATTTCAGCTGGATACGTGGTTGCCGCCTCCACGACCTCCGGGAGATTGACAAATGGCACGGGTGGGAGCGGTGGAAATAAGGCGATTGTCGGGATTGCTCTGAGTGGTGGCACAGGGGATGCGGGTGGTACTGTAACAGCGACGTTCGTTCTACCTGGGGCGTATGTCACGGTCGCAGGTGGTTCCTTTACGCCGGGGACCCCGGTGTTCGCACCACTCCTTGCTGGACCTCCTTCCGATACCTTCTCCGGGGGTACTGGAGACCGTAACATCCGTCTCGGGTACGCAATCACCTCTACGGATATCGTGTTCATGCCGACAGTGGGTGTTGGCATCTAACGGAGTCGTGCACATGAGTAAGTCTCGGGCTAGCAGTGAGGAGGGAAGGGGCAGTAACGAAAAGGTTGCAACCCTTCCCCGGTCCCCTTCTCTTCCAGCAGAAAAATCTATCCCACTACCGGAGCATCTCCGGTGGAAGGTCAAGGCTTTCCAGGAAGGGGAGGAAAAAGCGCAAGCAAACGTCAAGGCTGCCCAGGCAGAGCTTCATTTGCGGCAGGTGGAATTGCAGGGGGCACGCAAGGAGCTTCAACTTGTGGTCGATGAGGTGACTTTCGCACTGCAGAGTAGTGTTCCTCCGGGATACATTCTCGCGGAATTGAACCCTACCCGTGGAGTGGCCCTCTGTCGCTTAGCTCCTGCGGAGTAGCGCATGACCACCCCCAAAAATGGGCTCATCGTTGGTGTTCTGGATGCCTACGGGAACTTTGAGACAGAGCAGCAGGTAGATGACCCTGAGAAAGGGGACATGGTCTATTTCGAAGGCCCAGAATGGGTAGCTCTGACACCGGGGACCACAGGGCATTTTCTCCAAACCCAGGGTACGGGAGAGGTCCCTGTGTGGGCTCCCGCTACAGCGTCGTTTGACGAGATAGTGTTGGAAGAGAACGGCGCTATAGTCTACGTCGGGGACGGCGAGTTCGTATTGAGGGGATAGTCTATGGCGCTGCATCGTAATCTGTCAGGGACAAATATCCACGTTTCCCATGCCTACACGTATGCGGACGCGACAGAGCGCCTTGCAGCCGTGTTGACGGCGGATGACATTGGTAAAGTCTGCTTTCAGCAGGACAGTTCTGTCTTCTACGTGCTGATAGGCTATTCTCCCATGGCCTGGGCAGCTATGACCGGGAACATTGCTAATCCGTTGACCGACGAGGGAGATATCCTCTACGGCGGCGCTAGCGGTACGCCACAACGGCTCCCCGGTGTTGACGGGAGTTATCTGCGTTCACAAGGGAATGCAGGGGCTCCGACGTTCACGCGAGCCCTCGATGTTGACTCTTTGCTCGCCGCCCCATTGGGGTCGTCCCTTCACGCTTCGGCTATCCTACAGGCAGACTCCGTTACCCAGGGAATCCTAATGCCCCGGATGACGGAGGCGCAGCGGGACGCGATTACTACCCCGGCTGCCGGCCTCGTGGTGTACGCGACAGATCAGCGCTGCCCGTATGTCTATGACGGTTTTGTCTGGAGAAAACTGCAGATTGCGGCTACTCAGTTTGTCAGTGTCACGACGGACGAGACGGGTGACTTTTTAACCATTCAGGACGCTATCGACAGCATCACCGGCGCTGCTGACGACAACCGTTATGTGGTACGTGTAGGTCCAGGGACGTTCACCGAGGACGTTACCATGGGAGACTACATTCAGGTTTCCGGTCAAGGATGGGACACTTTGATTCTCGGCCAGGTGATTTGCGACGGCTTGGGGTACACCCAGCTGAGCAACGTCCGCGTGTTTGCGGTTAACAAGCCAGCTCTGCTTTGTTCTTCGGATGAAGTCAACGTCACAGATTGCTTCCTTGAGTCTGCCTGGGATGACGCGGAGGACCCTGGGATTGTCCGCTGCTGCGTAGAAGCGTCTTATGGCATCGTTTACCTGTACAAGGAGTCGGAGGCATCTCTAGTCGTGACGGATGCGGTGAACACTTCCGCGAGCACGATACAGACGGTGTATCACCTCACGGGAACGGACACGGTGTACCTAGAGTCGTACGGAAGCTTTGAGTACATTGACACGGTCAACGGAGGGAACACCCTGTGCTGCCTGTACAGTGACAATACTGACGAGAGTACAGAGGGAGTGCTGACACTAGGTGTGTTTGAGCTGAGCATGGGGGGCACACACCTAAACAAGGCTACACTGCTAAGTTGTTCAGGTGCGAACAGTGTCTTGATCGCAGAGTACAAGTCGACGCGGGGCGTATCGGCGGCGGGCACACCGATGTTTATCCTGGCCGATATCAGCAATTCGCCGGTCATGTCTGCGGGGCGGTGCGCTTTTGGAAAAGTAGACCTAACAGGGTTTGCGGATGCTGATGTGTACTATGCTCGGGCGACTCACGCGACAGACCGGGTAGGTGCTCAGAATTATCTGTTCAAGCGGAGCACAGACTCATTCCCGGCGAGGAACACGACGGGGGGATCGGCCGGAAGTTGTAAGTACAATCTTGCGACCAATTTCGGATCGGCGTCATCCTCAGGGAAGTTCAACGATGCGGATCACGGGGCGCAGATCACTGACTGGGCGACCGTCGCAGAAGCCCTCGGAGGGGAAGCCTCTGCTGCCGGGGATATTTTCGTAAGTGACGGCCTTGGTAGCGGAGCCATGCTTCCTACTGTCCCGGTAACAAGGGTGTTGACCGTTGGGGTTGGAACCGGTGCTCAGTACAGCTCAATCAAGACCGCGATTGAAGCGGCAATCACCGGGGGAGCCTCCGCGACCTCTCCTTGGAGGGTTGACGTCTATCCGGGGACGTACACCGAAGATCCGATGGTGCTTGCGCCCGGAATCGTACTGACGAGTCTCGATTCGAGATCAGACACGGTGTTCATCGTCGCTAGCGATTCTCTTGAAGACCTGTTTACCTGCACGGGCGGCTACATGACAGGCATGCTCCTGTCTGGTGTTGCGGCGGCGGCTAAGGCGCTGATTCGCTGCGCCACGGCTAGTACCCTAACCGTTCTGCACGGCATCTCAGTGAGAGGGTGCTCTACAGGTATCGCGGTGTCGAACGGCGCTTCTGTGGTAGCTACGTCGTTCTCGATCCATCTTACCGGACCGAGTCAAGGGATAACCACGGCAGTTCAGGTGTTGTCTGGTGGAGCTTTCCATATGTCCGGAGGCTTTGTGTCGGCGCCTGCTGCCCTGTTGCCTTACTACTCCGTCAATCCTATTCAGACAGTGTTTAACTGCAGCGGCAGCTCGTCTGTGTGTTTCTTGACGTCGTGCACGCTCCTACTGTCCTACAAGACCGACGATGCTACGGGTCTCCTATGTGACGACGGAGGGGATCTGTCCATCTTCGCGTCTCAGGTATCAGGGGCAGGTATTGCAGCGCATATCGGGTCGTCGGGCAGTGCGTCTCAGATTATGATTCAAGGTTGTTCCTTCTCGAATAACTACCTGAATGGGAAGTGCGAATCGTCGACAGGTTTGTTTTTTGTCAACGCCAGCTCTACGGCGTTGCAATGGGACGGAGTTGCCGGGTCCGTTCTGTCTGGTATAGTGCAGTTGCGCGGGCAGGATAGAACCTACCTGGTAGGAGAGGCCTCTTACTCGGATGTTGAGGGACACACGGTAGACCTGGCTCACTACCTACACGACGGGTTATCGACGGGTGTGTCCGTTGGCGGCGAAGTAACGCCCTCCTCAGGCCTCGATGTTGACGTAGCTGCGGGAAGGGGATGGGTAGTTGAGCATGCCACGCATTCCTCGCAGGATGCGGAATGGGAAGCGACGTCTCTAACTCTCACGGCGAACTCTACTTGCTATGTTGTGTATGACTCGGTTGCGGCTGCGATTGCGGAGAAGTTGACCGCTCCAGGGTTGTCGTCCGTCTTGCTTGCTATCGTTGTAACCGGTGCGAGCAGCCTGAGATTTGTTCATCTTGCTCGGACGGTAGTGCACGACAACGCTAAGATGCTCAATGACTACCTCAGCGATACGAGAAAGGTAGCGTTGAAGAGCGGGTTGGGAGTTGTACAAGGGACAACAGCGAGGAACATCACAGTAGGATCGGGATCATACTACCTGATGCTGGATGCGGTGACCTACGCCGGGGCTGCGGATGCTACCTTCAGTGCCTTCTATGGTACGAACGGGGCTACCGAGGTCGCGTCTCAGACTCAGTTAGATATCACCCAGTATGACTCTTCGGGCACGTTGACCAATCTCACGGCAGGCTATTTCCGTGCTGATACTGTAGTATTGACGTCAGACGGCCGTGTCAGCGTTATCTATGGCACAGAGGAGTTTGCAACGCAGGTAGCTGCGGAAGCGGCGCTAGTGGCGGCCATTCCGACGTTCATTGAGCCGAGCGCTTTCCTACTTGCTCTTGTCATTGTCCAGCAGGCGTCCGGGATCGTATCCGTTCTCGACCGAAGACTTCAGCCAGCCACTGGAGGATCGGGAGGTGGATCGGCCGGTGTGACGGTCCACGCGGCGCTGACGGGCCTAAGTGCAGATGACCATACGCAGTATCTTTTGGCTGCGGGGACACGAGCTATGTCCGGCTCCCTGGACATGGGCGGGAACGCGATTACCGACGTTGGAAATGTCGACGGTGTCGATGTTTCCTCACACATGGACAGGCATTTACCGGGAGGAGCAGACGCGCTCACACTCGCTACGCCGTCTGTGATCGTTCCAGGAGCTGCCTCGGCTGGATCTGCAGCATCTTTTGTGCGCAGCGACCACCAGCACGGCATCGGCACCGGGACTCCTGTAGCTGTAGGGACAGCAAATAGCGCAGGGTCGGGGACGGATGTATCGCTTGCCAATCATGTGCACGATCACGGATCGCAGACCGTAGCTACTCACCATGCTGCGGTGACGACGTCAGCCAATGGATTCATGACGGCGGCGGATAAGACGAAGCTCGACGGTGTAGCTACGGGGGCAACGAATGTGACCCTATCGAGCACAGCACCCGTCAACGTCACGAAGGCGACGGCGTCTGCCGGGGCGGCCACTCAGGCGGCAAGGCAGGACCACAAGCACGATATCTCCACGGCCACGGCTGTAGGCGTTCCACCCGGAACGGCAAATGCAGAGGGAGTGTCGGCCTCGCTTGCTCGCGCGGACCACACACACGCGGTGCCTGCTTATGGGACTGTTGTGTCTACGATCTGCCAGGGAAACGATTCCCGCCTGTCAGACGATAGGACTGCGAGCGGGTTACGCACCGCGACGACTGTTGTGTCAGTTTCGACAGCTACAGCACCCTCAGCGGGTCAAGTGCTTCAGGCGTCCAGCTCGACTTCCGCCGCCTGGGCTACGCCGGCCACGGTAGTCTTTGGGCAGGATTATCAGTACGCCGAGTCGCTTGCACGGTCAACGACCACCTCATCTGTTTTCCAAACCAAGGTGACGCTGACTACGCCGGCTCTAACGGGCACGTATAGGGTTGCGTGGACGGCCGGGTACGGTATGGATTCCACGTCGAATAGGCGTATCGCGGCCAGGTTGTATAACAGCACGGATGCAGTCGAGCTGGACATCAAGTCGGTAAGACCTTCGGTGACCACTGTCACAGAGTCGGCCGGAGGTTTCGCTCAGGTAACGTTCACGGGTTCGGCCAAGACGTTCTTGGTTCAGTTTAGAGCGCTTGACGGAACATCGGTCGCGATTGAGAATGCCCGCTTGGAGTTCTGGAGAGTCGCGTAGCGAGAAGGATTGGGAGTAAGCTATGGCCGTCAAGTATACCTATTCGATTCAGAGCGATTTTCCTCAGCACGCTGTCTCCCCGGATCGGCTGTTGAAGGAGGTGCGGGACAGTGCTGTGACAATCGCGCTGGACTACATAAACTCCGACGCGACCTCCTGTGATCTGTGGTTTAAGGCGGACCTTCCGACAGCAGACAAGAGCCTGCTCGACTCCCTGGTTGCGGCACACTCAGGAGAGCCGTTGCCGGACGAAGCACTGGCCGTGGTGCTGCCGGGTACTCAGGAACTCGACCACGCGACACTCGTGTCCCTGTCCCCTAGACAAGGAACAGAGGTTGTCCGGGCGACGCATAATCTCTGCGATGCCACGACGTGGTGGGAGGGGTCGACTCGTGTAGAATCCGAGGTGTTGACGGACTCGGGGGACGGGCTCCGCTGGGTGTCTCAGCATCCTGTGTGGATTGATTTGGACCATGGGAAGATATACGAGGAAGAGCAGATTGTTGAAGAGTACCGCCCCGTCATATCGGTCGACGGAGTCGAGGCAACGGACTACGTTATTGACTACCAGACGGGTGACGTGACGTTTGCGACGTCGAAAGCCGGGCAGATTGTGACCGCGACCTACAACTACGCGGTTACGTCGACGTGGACTCTTGTTCCCTACCCAGGGAAGATCCTATGCGTCGAGCAGGCGGAGATTCAGCTCAGCGCTGACATTCAGATGGACAGCCCGTTCGTGTTGGAGCTGCACGGGTACGTCGACGTTTTTGCGCCGGAAATGGCCGAGAGCAACGGAGGCCCGGTTCCGAACGGAACGAAGATCAAGCTCGGCGCGGCGGTGTACAAAACCGTGGCTCAGATTATTGACGAGGCCAAGGGCAGCTATCCTCCGATACCTCCTATTGGCGGGTCGATTGGCGGCACACAAAACACGTTCTACGTGTTTCCGTTTGTCTACCTAGCTACCAAGGAGCTTAGGGCTTCATATGGCATGGAGTACCATGTCTACGTACTAGGTGACACAGTGTACGGCGGGGAGAGAGCTACGGCGACGTTCTATTGCGTGTGCCGAGACGAATAGCGGAGGGAAGCATGAGAGCACTTGTCTTGTCCGGTGGTGGTGTGAAGGGTGCTTATCAGGTGGGGGCAATCTCTCACTTGGTTGGGAGGCTGCGGCGGCACTATCCTATCGTGTGCGGCGTGTCTGTTGGGGCTATCAACGCGGCTCACCTAGCCCAGTATGCTAACGGGTACGAGAGTGACGCATCCGACCAGCTGTTGAAGCTATGGCACTCCCTCACGACGGGCAAGGTGCACAAGCGCTGGTTTCCCTTCGGCCGGCTCCACGGGCTATGGAAGCCGTCGCTGTACAACAGTGCTCCATTGCGCGCGTTCCTGGAGCAGCATCTAAAGACAGATACTATCCTCGACTCAGGCAAGAAGCTACGCCTTGGTGCTGTGTCCCTCGACACCGGGGAGTACACGGCCTTCACTGAGGCTTGCGGAGACTTGGTCGGGGCAGTACTGGCTTCGGCATCGTTTCCGGGGATGCTGCTGCCTATCCATCTTGTCGGCACGTCGGCCACAGACCTATACACGGATGGAGGGGTGAAGAACGTCACTCCGCTGGCGGATGCTATCAGGCTTGGGGCTACTCATATCGACGTCGTTCTAACTGCTCCGAAGGATAACCGGTACACGCGGCTGGCGAAGCCGAACGCTGTTGACGTGTTGATGCGCAGTGCCGAGCTAATGAGTGACGAGATCATCGAGAACGATCTGCGCGTGTGTCGTTCAGGGAATCGGAGAGCGGAGCTGGGGGAGATCGGCATGAGGCATATCGAACTCACGGTCATACGGCCTGAGATCCCCTTATGCGAGGATTCGCTGCGGTTTGATCCTAAAGAAATCGCTGATATGATCGCTAAGGGCGAGGCGGACGCCGCTACGGCTACGGGCGAGGTGGACGCCGCTACGGCTACGGACGCCGCTACGGCTACGGAATAGGGAGGAAGAGATGGGATGGGCTGCTACAGCGGAGCTTAGTGTTAAGGTCTTGGACGTAGAACTGGTGTCAGGCCAAGAACCTGACAATGCCGAGGATTTCGCGACAGACGTGTACGTGACTTTTGAGTTGACATGAGTCGATGTGGCTCGACTTCTGGGTGTGCAGTACCGTACGCTCGACAAACACTCTGTAAAGAGGACCGAGCGACAGTGGCTACATGCCTTGCAGGATGGTAAGTATGCAACAGATGTGCTTAGGGCTCTCAAGCCCTACGTGAAAAAGGAAGTGTACTCATACTGCCTGGATGAGTTTGGCGAGCGTCCTCGGGGACTGGATCTGGAGTGGGCAGATACTTTTGATTCGAGCATACATTCCGTGGTGTATGACACCCGGAAAGAAAGGCTACATGTGGCTATCGAGGTGAGTGCTTTGGCGGACTAGTTTCGGTGGGAGACGCCAGGCGTACCTGCGCGGAGTAAGGGTAGATGGAATTCTTCATTGCAGAGTCTTCTGACACCTCAATCCCCTTGAATCTGACTCTGGAGCAGGAGGGGGTTGGTGGCATCACGGGGAAGAGTCCGACTGTGGCTCTGCGAGATGGGTCCACTTCCAGTTCGTACTTTGACTGGGCGGATGGTCTGTTCAAGACGTCTGGGTGGACTATGAAGAACGCAGTGATGGCAGAGGTGGGGAACGGCCACTACATCTACATCTTGAATGCTGCTGTGGCCGGGACAATCATCCCTGGGTTGGTCCTGGTTGCAGAGTTTCATGTGGATGACGGCAGCTCAGTGATCGGAGTTGACCACGACACGATTCGCATCGTTGCCTCAATTGATGACATCCCTGGGGATATCAGTGGAGGTGGCGGGACTGGTGGGGTCCTCGTGGTGAATGGGGAAGTCTACAACTTCAACGAGTGGGTGACTGAGATCACCCTCCCGCAGTCGGGAACGCAAGCGCAGCGCCTCATCGAGTTCGACACTGAAACAAGAGGGTTTGGAAAAGTCTACATTGAGTCCAATCTCTCCGTGATCTACGTGCAGTTCGGAGACTTGACTGTAAACGCTGATTCTTCTATCGCCTCGATTAGGTTGGTGGGTGGTGCCCCTTGGGCAATTGCCACAAGAGGCCACACTCATATGTCCGTGTACGCCTCCGCAGATATCTCCATCCGTGTGCGGGGGCTTGTTCCTGTGTAGGCCGCGCTACTCGTTCTATACAGATCCCTTGATAGTAGATGGGCTCGTCTTGAGCCACCATTCGAGGTTGACCCCACAAAGAGGAGCACAAGATGGGCGCAGATACTCGGTACATCGTTGTTCGCCGTACAGACATCCCGAATGGGACGCTGCAGGTTCTGGATCTTTCACCCAATGAGTCGCAGCGGAACTTGGTTTATGATCCCCCAGGTCAGACCAAGTATCTCAACCGATTCCAGAATGACACCGTGCTCACGGTGGTCGGGAGTGGCGGTTCGATTCGGGCTCGCGGTGACTTGAAGGGCATTGGAGCGTACCTGATCGACCATGTGGAAGCTGGCGGTCTCGGGGCAGGCGTGGCTGCTTTCACGGCGACACAAGCCAACGCTGCCGCTGCAGCTCTCGTGGCCATTGCGAATGCGGGGACGGCTCTGACGCTCATCACTGTCAATGCGGCTCTCTCTGGCATCGTGGCACTTACAGAGCTGACCAACGCCGGCCTTTCGGCTTCCACGGGTTCGCTGGAAGAGCTTCTGCGTATCATGGCAGGGGCCGAGTACATTGTCCCGAACGGGTCCCTCCTGGACACGAATGGCTCCACGTTTAACCCCATCGTCAGTGGTAGCTTCTCGGCGGGCGTCGAGCGTGAGGTCTTCGCGACAGGCTACTTCATGCTCTCCCTGAATGGGGGTGAGCTGGCGGAACTCAAGAGCAGCCAGTTCACGTACAAGGGTGTGACCGGGGCAGCCGTCGCTATCTATAGCAACACGGGCGCTGTGCTCTGATCTACCCTCGCGACTTCGCATCGAAATGAGGTCTGACATGAGTGGCAAGGACACTTTCGAGACAGGTGGCCTGTACTTTGCCGCATATCTGAAAGCAGCTAGAATTCCTTGGAAGGGTTGTCTGCCAGACAACCGGGATGGTCGCAGGGGGAGGATGAAGTTCGTCTTCGAGAACTCTGAGGAGATCCCACAGCTCCAGTGGACGGCCGGGTACGGTATGAATTCCACGTCGAATAGGCGTATCGCGGCCAGGTTGTATAACAGCACGGATGCAGTCGAGCTGGACATCAAGTCGGTAAGACCTTCGGTGACCACTGTCACAGAGTCGGCCGGAGGTTTCGCTCAGGTAACGTTCACGGGTTCGGCCAAGACGTTCTTGGTTCAGTTTAGAGCGCTTGACGGAACATCGACCACGGGGCAGCGCCCCCCAGCGAAGAGGACGGCGACATGCAGACGACGATCGGAACGACGACCACCTACCACGGCACCGAGCACCGCTACCTGGAGGGCTACCAGGTCCGCATCATCGCGGTGATCAAGGGCGCCGCCGCGCCGGATTACGACGCCGATGCCGAGGGCGCCTACCTGACCGACGAGGAAGACCTCGGCCGCGCCGGCGGTGTGACCGCCGACGACCGCGTCGAGGTCCAGCCCTGGATCGAGAAGGAGGGGCGCTTCAGCTTCGTCTCGAGCGACCCCCGCGCCATCGACCTCGCCTGCTTCGCCCACCTGGCCCGCTGAACCCTTCCGCGGCGGGCCTCCGCGCGATGCAGGGGCTCGTCGCCTCACAACCCGAGGAGACGACCATGACCGAGACCATCCAGACCCAGCTCGACGCGCTCCGGGACCTTCGGCTCCCCGACCTCCAGGCGCGCTTCGCCGAGATCGTCGGCGAGGAGACGCGCTGCCCGAACATCGTTGCCTCAATTGATGACATCCCTGGGGATATCAGTGGAGGTGGCGGGACTGGTGGGGTCCTCGTGGTGAATGGGGAAGTCTACAACTTCAACGAGTGGGTGACTGAGATCACCCTCAGTCGTTGCCCGCAGGGGAAGATCGTAGCTTTGAATTACGCTGACGAGATCAAGGCGTTGAAAGCCATGACTCGCGTGTGAGGCTTCCCTGTTGAATCCGAACCACATCCGGAAGGCTTGGCTCGCTGTGAATGTGCAGGATCCCTGGCACAACATTCGGGAAGCTTGCAAGCAAGCGCTTCTCCTGGAAGATCACCTCTTCCACCCAGCGAAGTATTGCGAAGATTGTATCAGCAAGCATCTCCTGATGATGGAAGCTCTCCTTGAGGAAGCCGTCACCCTGGACGTGTCAGGAAGCCTCCAGAAGCTCCTAGGAAGCCTTCTGACGCGCGTGCTGACCTACCAGGTACTTTGGGCCTCCGGTCGCGCGGACGCGCGTCAGCTTGCCCAGGCGTTGCGCAAATGGCGCAAGGGGATCTGCGCGCAGGTCCTCCGCCCTCGAACGGTACACACTTCGCGTGTGGCTTCTACAGAAGCTGCTCGAAACACTGCCCTGAACCTCATTGAAGAATCTCCCGGGAAGTCGTTTGAAAGCCTGGCGAAGACGGTACGTCAGCACGCCCAGTACCTGCGGGACCCTGTTACTCGGCAACGTGTTGACGCGGAAGATGTGGTCGAGGAGTTGGCCAAGTTGATGGGTGAGGAAGAGGTCTCGGAGGAAGACAAGCTACCTGGGGGGTACATCACGGTCTATCACGCCACGGACAGGAGCACCGCGCAGGAGTTCCTGAAGCGAGGCGCTATCCCCGAAATGAAGCCCCGACCCCGAGTCCCGATGGAGTACGCTCCGGGGAGGGGTGTTGACGTGGGTCTTTACGTGGGTCACTCTGCGAAGGCAGTGGATTCCTACGGCCCTGTGGTGCTCTCTGTGGCTGTTCCAAAGAAGTGGCTGGAAGTGCCCACAGAACTGTCCCAGTTGGGCTACAAAGACCCACTGAGGGCTCTACACGAGCATGACGGGGCCATCATCAAGAAACGTATCCCAGCTTCGGCCTTCAAAGTCGTTTTGGGGAAAGTTGGAAGGAGTGCAGCATGAGTCTGAAAGGAAGTATTATTCGCCTCGCGTACCAGCGCCCTGCTCTGCGGAAGCACCTGCTTCCGTTGGTCTCGGAGAAAACCGCTGCGGAAGAGGTTCCCCTGGATGTTCAGGATTTCTTGCTCCGCATAGAGCGCACGGTGAAGAGGTACTTTCCGAGGGGGCACTTCGGTATCCGAGCTGCTAAGGGGTTGGCGAACAGCTACGACATCTACATGGTGACCGCGACGCTCCCCAAGGGAAAGCAGCCTAACGGAATCATGCAGAATGACCCATCGTTCAACACCTTCTGGATGTTTGGAGCCTACACCCCAGAGAGGGGTATGAATCCAAAGATCAAAGTCGAGATGTCGCAGGGTGGGAAGCTCTACAGTCCGAATGCCTTCAAGGCACAAAAGATTGGGTGGCGGGACAAGACCGGCACACCCGCACAGATTATCGCCCACTTCGACCGCTACTATGCCACGCTCGCGTCCATGGTGGAGTGAGGTGCGAGTTGTTAGATGGCCAGTAAGTTTCATCCGGGAATTGAGATCCAACGTGCGGACATCCGCGTGTTTTTCACATACGATTGCGGGTCCCGGAGGAACGTTTGCGAGATCACCTATGCGCTTTACTATGTGGACCCCGGTCCACCAGAGGCAGAGGTTCTCATTGGGAGCCCACAGCGAACTCCTGTGAATCCCGAGGTGGGGGAGTATCACCCAGCGCTGTTCCTACCACTCAGTGCTGCTGTTGGATGGTACAGGCTCCGTTGGGTCTTTCGAAAGTCCCCAGAGTCCTTGCCTGAGCAAATTGTGATGCAGTTTCAAGTGGTGAGAAAGCTTCGGAGTCACGCATGACAATTCAATTCAATCCCGGAAGTGAGGTGCAACGTGGGGATCTCTGCGCGTTCTTTCAGGATGCTTGTGGGTCCCGGACGAACATCTACGAGATCACCTATGCGCTCTACTACGTGGACCCCGGTCCCCCGGAGACAGAGGTTCTTATCGGGGCTGCACAGCGGACACCTGTGAATCCTGAGATGGGGGAGTACTACGCAGCACTGTACATCCCCCCGGACGCCATCGTGGGGAGCTATCGCATTCGGTGGACCTTCAAGGAAGCGAATGATGTTTCTCCTGCACAGGAGATCGTCATGGAGTTCCAGGTCGTGGCCAATGAGGCAACTCTGGGATGCCATTACAGTGCCTGCGTCCGGGAGCTGATGCGTCGGTTGCGCATTCACCTCCGAGATCAGTGTGTTGCTGGAGAGGAGTTGGTTGAAGTGATGGTCCACGGGGAGAAAATTGTGCTCCGAATGGACGAGCTTTGGGAGCTGACAAATGTCGAGTGAACCACATTCTGTGTTGCTACCTTTGTTTGCGGAGCACGATATCTCTTATGAAGTATTTCGTAAGAAGAGGAGACCTCCTCTGGGGATTCGGGAAAAAAGAGCTGCTATCGTGACCTGTCTACATCAACAGGGGTACTCGTGGTCTGAGATGATTTCAGTTACGGGCTTGTCTCAGGGGGCAATTCAAAGACTGACACAGGCCAAGGGTTGCGCCGCAGTACAGGAGAAGCTGAGGCTCCTGGGAACAGAGGTCGGGAAGTCCTGGAAAAGTCGCAAAAGACCAGGCCAACTTGAGCGGCAGTGGGAGACAGGGGTATTTGACCACCTTCGCGGACGTAAGCGTCCTGTCTGGGAGAGGGAGTGTTTGAAGGACTCTTGGACCCCAGAAAGAAGAGATGCCCAAGCTGTGCGTAGTTCTGAGACTGTATGGGGGGTCGAGGAAGTTCGAAATCGGATTCTGGCTTTCCACCGTTCTCCCGAAGAAAGGGCGCGGCGTTCTCGTCTTCAAACTCAGCGTATGCAAGAGAACCCTGTGAAGTATCTTCGCGGGAAGGGTGGTTGGGTAGAAACTCCCAAGGGCGATAAAGATCAGGTTTTTGTGCGAAGTTCTTATGAGAGGGCGGCAATTTCTCTGCTAGAAGAGGACCCTCTGGTTATCAGTTACCAATTTGAGCCTCGATTTGTTCTTCTCAATGGTAAGTGGATACTTCCCGATTTCTTGGTACTTCCAAACCAGCCTCCCCACATACTCATCGAGGTGAAGGCTTCCTGGGTTTTGAAGCAAGCCCCCGATACAAAAGTACAACAGAGACTCCGTGCTGCTCAGAGCGTAGCTTCCGAAAGAGGCTGGAGCTTTGAGGTCTGGACGGAAGAGGAGTTGGCAGATGCTCTCTGATGCGCAAAAAGAAAAGATCACTCGGGCCTTCCAGGAGAAGGCATTGTGTGTAAGGTCTGTCTCTCCCGAGGGGCATTCCGAGTGGAAACGGGTTGTCCAGACGCATCGTGCTGAAGTGCCCTGGGAGGATATTTTTGAAGCAGAAACGGAGGGAGGGTCCTTTACTCTTACACGGGGACATCGTGTTTTCGTGACTCCTGTCGTAAAGGAGTCCATGGAGGACTTGAAAGAAGGTAGCACGGTTACAGGTGTCCGAGAGGGAAAGGTAGTCGAGATTCCCCTTCGGGGTGTCAAGAGAGTGGCTTACCGCAGGTTCATGTATGATCTAACAGCGGAGGATTGGCACAACTTTGTGCTGCATACCTCCGGTGTCCTGATCAGCAACAGCCCCGACAAGTTCTATCACTTCCGGCCCCCAGAGCACGAGGGGCGCATCGGAAAGTTCAACAGGGTGTTTGGGCAAATCTGGGAGGACGAAGAGCTGCTGGTCTACCTCCAGACGGCGCTGACAGACTGGAATGCTAAGCCCCCGGAGACCGAGAGTCTTTGCACCTTGGATGCACTCTGCGCACACAAGCCTGTATGGACCGGCTACATCATGACGAGAGCTATGTTCTATGCTCTCTATGCCCTGGCAATCAACTGGGTCGCTGACGAGTTCGATTACAGTATCGGTGGAATCTCCCTCAATATTGACAAGTCGTCGAAGTATGAGCAGATGAAACAGAATGCTAAGGCCGAGTGGGACTCTCACGTCGAGACCAAGTTGCAAACCACCAAGCTCGTGCGTGGTCTGCAGCAACCGCGATTCGGTATCGGCATACGCAGCGCGTTCGGCCCACATGTAGGCCGGGGTGTTTTGAGCCCCCGATCCTTCCTCTGAGCAATTTTTTCTAAGTAATTACAATCACTTACGTTTTTCTGGACACGTCCTCAGACTTTTGCTACCTTGATTCAGGTGGCAGTCGATGGAGGACCACATGCCAGTCAAATGCCCGTACTGCGGAAAAGAGTTTCAAGGTGACAAGCTCAACGCACGTCACTTGTCGAAGTGCAACCCTGAGCTGCAAGCAACCGTGCCCCCGTGCCTCTGCGGGCACGAGTCTACGTCATTGGGGTGTTAACGCGTTTTCGATTTCGTCTACACAACGTAGTAGATTGGTTTGTACCTGCGTCTCTGAGAAGCGAAGTACTTGGAACCCTCTTTGTTCTAGGTGCTTTGTTTGCTTCTGGTCTTTTTCCAATTGCTTTGGAAAACGGGAGCTATGCCAGTAGTCGCCATCCGCAATCTTCTGCTTTGCAGAGCTTTTTTGTTCTGCTGTCTGAGCAAGCGGGGGAATGCTATGACGTTACTTCGAGACCTGGTACGGTTAGCGTACAAGCATGCGCACCTGCGCCCTGCTTTGCTTCCCCTCCTGAGGGAGGCGGCCTCTGCGGATTCCTGGAATGAGGACAAGCACGGCAACAAGTGGAGAGAAGTGAGTGGTCGTGTGGAGTATGAGTTCGAGCCGGATGTACCTCCGAGCAGACGAACCTGGCCTCCTCGACAAGATCACATCAAGACTGCCGAGCTGGCAATGCTGCGGAACGGTTACAAGACCGACAAGTCCGACCTACTTCAAGTTGTGGAAGGTGAGAAGCTTGTGCGGTATTGCGTGCAAGTCCCTGCATTTCTCCCACCGAACAAGTCCGGTGTGAGCCGTATAGCACCCGTCAAGGTGCAACTGGACTTGCGAGGCCTGGTTGTGGACAAGAGGCCCTCGGATTGTGTACCCCTTCCGAGTCTTGTCGCCCGGTATGCCAGATTCATACACCAGGGTAGAAAAACAGTTCGACGTGACACCCTGAAAGGGTACTTCAAGTCTGGGTTCTATGTTCGATTTGGAGCATGGTCCGGCCCGTCTACGTTTGGACTTGTGACGAACAATGAGGATTACGACGAGTGGAGTGAGCTGGGGAAACGTCATGAGATGGGTGTGTCCGTTTACGGCGTGCGGCGGATACGAGGTCGTTGGGTACTGGAGGACATAGATCGTAGTCAAGCGGTCTATGGTGTTGGAGACTACTGGGAGCACATGCTTGGCAGTGTACTGCGGAACCGACCGCTCTATCTCGTTCGTGGTGTTCCCATTGCAATCGAAGACTCCCAGAATCCTGACAAGCCCTACTTGGCTAAGGGATCCGACGGGGAGCCCCTGTTGGAGCTGGATTCCGTGCACAAGGTCCAACAACTGAACCCCTATGAGGTCTTCGTCATTGACACGAAATCGGAGTCTGGCGTGAACGTTGGGAATGAACTCTCTATAGGCGATGCTAGTTGGCAAGGACGGATTGTTTCGCAGCCAGCTGGAGAGACGGCAATGAATCGGAATGCAACGGGGCGCTTAGCCGGAAACGGGGTTTCTATTTGGTTTGGGGACTCCTTTATCGGGTCTCCAAAAGCTTTTGGCCAACGCGGATACCCAACGTTGCGGGAAGCTGTGTCCGCAGCAAAGGCGGCAGTGGGTAAGCTACCCTCCCCTCTAGTGGCGGAAGATCCTGGATTCCTCCCACCGGGATCTGTAGGTAAGCCACTGGCATCAAGTTGGAAACTTGGTGAGGCTGTGAATGCGGGTATTGTTTTGCACTACCCCCAGCCAGGCGGGAAGAGCCTGTACATGGCTGCGAGTAACTACCTGGTGAAACGAAAGCATCGACCTGCGGATAGCTTATCCATGAAGCCTCTGCCGAAACAGAAGGGGACTTTGCGGCCTTTGCATGCAAGTGTGATTCGACTTGCCTACCAACACCCAGAGCTGCGAAAGCATCTTCTTCCGCTACTGTGACAAGCTGGTAGGTAAGGACAGAGGATTCAATTCCTCGTTTATAGTCTCAGGGGAGTGTTCCCCGACGTTGGAGGTTCTCAGATGACTTTGATCCCGAAAGACAAGAAAGTATTTGATCAGTTCACGGACAAGAGGGCTAGTCGTTTTGCGGGTGCTGCCGTTTCCGAGCGATCCTTGCGTGCAAGTGTGATTCGACTTGCCTACCAACGCCCAGAGCTGAGAGGTCACCTGCTCCCTTTGCTGCGACAAGCTAGCAGTGTGGATATCGTTGCGAAGGTGGGCTATGGATTGCGAACGTTTGCAAGTAGCCTAGCTCCGAATTGGACAGAAGATAGTGCCCTGGAATGGGCGGGTCTGCTCGACCGGAACAGGAACCTCTTCTCCTACTACAGACCGCTAATCCGTGGGGGTAAGTTTGTGGACCTCCCGGATGAAGTTCTGGATGAGATCCTCTCTTGGGAGGCCCCTCTGCTCAAGTTGTTCAAGAAAATGCAGTCGATCCTTAACAAGGTCGGATACCCGCAACGAGTGGCCAACATGATGGCTGGTCTCACCGAGAGAGCAATCTATGTAGGTCATGCGGACCCCGTCCAGAAGATTTTGGAAAGCCTCGTGTTGTCGCTAGACGCCAGGAATGCTTACAAAGACCTCGGAGCGAAGGGAGAGCAGGTAGCTCGCATGATAGCGAAGCTTTCCAAGGTATCCCTGAAAATTGGGGCTGACACAGGTGTGAGTGACGTGGGTGAGAGTGTGACGGATGACGTGTATGATCTCGATGCGGAGTACAACAAGGACCTGCGTTCCTACTAGCCCCTACACGTCAGCCCAGTAGCACCTGGTTGGTCGCGTTGATGGTAGCCTCAAAGTCTGCCTCGGTCATCTCGACATTGCGAGGAGACCCTGCGATCCCCTTGTGCCCACCGGCTTCTGGTCCCCAGAGTTCCTGGACCAGAGCGCAGCAGTTCAGCGGCACACTGGGGTTCTCTGCGGAGACCGTGATCGCCTTCGTCTTTGTGTTGAAGGCGATGACGGCTTGGGCCACGTGCCCCTCGTGCTCGTACAGGTGGTTGACGAAGGCGTCGGCTTCCCGCACCAGGACGTTCCCATGCCATCGGAGGAAGCTCTGGACTTCCAGCTCAGCTTGCTTCACCGCGTTGGCGTCGCCGGCAGTGAGCAGAGACTCGTCACCGTCCAGGATGGCTGTGATGACCTCGGTGGCCTTCTGCAGGAACTCCGTGCAGTCGACTGCCGTCCCGTCACGGGGCGGGAAGTAGCGATTGCTCGTGCTCCAGGCCCAGAATGCTTGGAGTGCCCGGATGTCCTCCTCAGAAGCCTCGGCTTGGCACAGACGGTGTGCTCCGTTGACGTCCACGAAGGCGGCCAGCTCCCAGAACCCTGCATGGTTGGGGTAGGCAGCGGGATGCTTCGTGACGACCATGACACCACCAAGGGTGTCAAGATCAAAGTGGCTCAGACCGATGGTCTCGACTTGGTTCGGCTCCACCGTTGCCACACAAGGAGCAGGGTTGTGTGCCCGCTCGCCGTGATGAGCGAGTGTAAGGAGCTTCCCCTCGACCAGGACCGAGCCGTACTCGGCCTCGACGGTGGCGTCCAGATTGAGTTCCGCCAATTTTTCTGCGCTGCTTGCGATCCAAATTCTCATCTTACCCTCCAAGGGAGCGAGTCAACCTGACCCGCTTGTTGTGTGTAGAACCGTCGTTTTGCGCGGCATGTGACACTTTGCAGAAAGTATTTCACCACCGCAGCAGGACCGTCGGTGGTAGATACACTATACCCCGGCTTTCTGTGGTTGACCAGCGTTCTCTTCCAAGGTCCCACTTGAGGTCTCCTTTCAACACGAGGTTCTGTCATCATGCCGTACAATCAGTTGGCGCTTTTCCGGTCTGCTGGAAGTGATCCCTATTTCTCCAAGCGGGCAGAGTTCAAGATGTCCCCGGCAGACAAGAAGGTCTTGGATGCTTTCGTTGACAAAGAGTCTGCGGACTCCAAGAAGTTGTCCTCCGATGGAAAGACGCTGGATGGCAACTGGATGGGCGGTAAGGGAATTGCCGTGTGGAAGGGTGACAAGATCCATCTTGAGGATACGGGTGGAAAGTCTGCGGATACGATCCACCGTGCCATCCGCAAGATGGCCCCTCGTAACCTGGTAGCAGCGTCCCGTCAGGCAGCCGTCAGGCAGGGGGTTCGCTCCCTCATCCACAAGCTCGCTCGGATGTCCGACGAGGCGCGGGAGCTGGAGTTGTTCATCGAGAATGACGGGCAGCTCTACCGGCAGCAGTATGCTCCGATCATTCAGAACCTGATGCGCAAGCGGAACAAGGGGGTGTATGACTTCGCCCTGAGCATCAAGCTCTTCATGTACCTGGCAGACGCTGGTGCCAAGAAGTACCACGCTGAGTTTGGATCACCAGGGCTCCCCTGGAACAAAGCCTTCCCCAAGGCGACACGAATGGAAGTTGCCAAGTCTTTGGCAGAGTCCTTCCTGACTGAGGCTGAGTCCGGTGGATATCAGTGAAGAGGTTGGAAAGGTTGGCCTCCTTCCAGGCCGAGGACAGTTTCTCCTGAGCCATGGTTTTCGGCAAGCGTTGCGGGATAGCATATAGGTGATCGGATGGCTGGAACACCCCATGGAATCCATTCAATAGTCAGTGCCTATGCTTCGAATGAAATTGCGGTGCAGGCACAGTTCTGTCGAATCATTGCGGCCCTTGATCACGTAGAGGCCTTCGGTTACTGCACACGGATCGCGAGCTACTACGGGCTGACCGGCACGGGGTTTGGGATGCCTGGAAGCGGGGCTGAGCCTGGTCGCTGGGCATTTGCGGTGTATCGTTGGAACGCCAATGCGGGGCGGACTTGGGAGTGGTACCTGCTTGTGCAATTTGGGATGGGTTCCGCAGTAGGGTCTGGGGGTGAGCCCACGTACCCAATGTACCTTTCGGATCCGAATCTTTTGTTTGCATCTGCTGTGGCGTTTGACCAGTTAGGGGCGCCGGCAAACCCTTGGAGAGGTACTGTACTGAACAATGGCGCGGATTCCAAAGCGGCCACTGTTTGGGGGAAGCCCACGGGTCATGTCGATGAGAGAGTTTATGCATGGCCTCGGTGTAACGACACGGGTGGGACCTATGCAACGAATAAGCAGTCGCTAGCTGTTGCAGAGGCTGTGTCCTCAAGTAACTACTATGGCTATACTATGCGGTCGCATGTGCTATGCGATGCAGATGGTTTCTTTTACGGTCATGACCGCATGAATGAGGGGGAGAGTGTTGGTTTTATCATCGTTGCTCCCTACACCCCCTTGGACGGACTCTCGGCCAGAGCCCCGCTATTCATGCTCACGAGGGGTAGTGTTGGGGAGGTCCCTCTCGATGTATCTATTGGGGCTATTGGGACTTCGAATGTGGACGGAGGTGTGTTTTCACCGAAAGCAGACCAGGTTAACATCTGTCGCATTTACACGCGAGCTTCGGACTACACGGAGACGGCATACCCAGGCTATCAAAGCAACCACCAATTCACGACAAAGACCGTCACCGCCGTGCGAATCCCACTGTATGTGTATGAAGCGCCGTACCAGGGGTTTCTGGGCTATCTGGATGACTTTGTCATGCTGTCTTCTGCTGTCGTTCGAGGCAGCACGCTTCAGAGTAAGTCCTATGTGGGGTTGTTGTCCGACCATCTCAGCAATGGGGAAGGTGTTGGGATCGTGAAGTGGGATGGTGTAACCGCAGATCCAATGGCGGGTAACAGTTCCCTTGGGGTGACTTTCTGAGGTGTTGGTATGAGTGGAACTCCACATGGTAGGCATTCAATCTATTTACCTCCGTCTCCGCTATCAACTGAGGATGCGGCGAAAACCCACTTTGTGGCGATTATCAAAGCACTTGATGCGATTGCAGCGTCTGGTAATTGCGCGCGGATTGCCTCGTTTTACGGTTCCGGAGGGACTGGATTTGAGTATCCCGATTCCGGCCTGGGATCTCCAGGCAACACCGCCTTTGTCGTGTACCGATGGGGTACATCAACTGGGAAACCCTTTTCGTGGTACTTATTGGTCCAGTATGCCTACGGGTCAACCTTCAATACGGCAGGGAACGGTCAACCTGCTCTGTACCAGGGCGGAAATGGAATAACTAGCGCCTGCTGTGTAGGCTTTTCTGTAGCAGTTGCGTTTGATCAGTTTGGAACCTCCGTAAGCCCCTGGAAGGGAACTGTACTGGATGACGGGACGGATACAAAAGCCAACCCTGTTTGGGACGTGCCAACAGGTCATCTTGATGAGCGGCTGAGTGTCTGGCCAAGATCCAATAATCCTGGAGGGTCTCATGCTACCGCACGACAGAACCTGACAACCTTCTATCAAGCTACATCAACTACGCTGAATAGCGTAGAGACGTTGCTTTTTCTGGTAGCCGACGCAGACAGTATGTTTATCACGTCGGACGTTTACTGTAATGGCACTATTGATACGATTGCTTTCGTCACCCCGATCTCTGTGATTGCTGAGCTGGAGGCACCCTCACAGGCTTCATTGTACGCTATGGGTTCAAACACTCCGTATAACTTGTTGAATGCTGCGATGCCTAATGCTACGGCTGGTACAGGCGATCCCAATGGGGGCGTTTTCTCTCCTCTACTTGAGTACCCTGTAGCAGGGATTGTCTACACGAGATCGCCGGACACGAGTAACGTGAGTCCTTACCAGCCAACGAAACAAGCGGAGACCCGAAAGAATATCCTGTTTCCGTTTGCTGTGTACGCTGACGAGACTCCAAACAAGGGTTTTGTGGGCTATGCCTGGCCGTTCATCCAGTATTCCCAGCTTGTTCCCGCGTATGCTACGCTGGACAACAAGCTGAAAGTGTCTTTGTCAACAGGACTAAGTCGCACAGGGGGCGGGATGCTTAACTTCATAGTTCCGTGGGATGGTGTGACGGCAGATCCTTCGTCCGGTCGTACACGTGAAGGTGTGACGTTTTAGGGGGAGCGGATGGCCGGTACACCACATGGAATAATCTCGATAGCCTCTGGGGGCTCAAGTAACCCCTTCGCAGATATCGTGATGGCTCTTGACTACCTAGAGTCCACGTATGGGACCTGCGAGCGCATCGCGAGCTACTATGGCCAAGACAGTTCCATTCCGACTAATTATGGAACGGGGCTAGGTCGCGGACAGTTCCTGCAGCGTGCCTTCGTCGTTTACAAGTTTCCGGCGAACTCGGGGAGACTTTACGACTGGTATCTGCTGATGCAGGTTTCGTGGGGCAACCTCACGTTTGACCTCAGCAACAACTTGATCAATGGAAATAGCAATGCCACTACGGGATTGGCGTTAGGCTTTCAGGTAGCGATTGCCCTGGATAGTGCCGGCAACACCGTGAACCCTTGGCAGGGTACCGTGTTGAATGATGGGACAGATACGAAGCCCACAGTTGGATGGGATGCTCCGGTAGGTGGAAAGCTTTTTGTCTGGGGCAGATCCAACTCTCCGCTAGATGGCACCTACGCAACCAATCGAAACAATACGATAGGGGTGCGTGACGCAACGAGTGTGTCAGACTTGGCACGGCGGATACACGTCATTGCAGATGATGACTGTCTTGCGATCTATCACCAGAACGAAACCAGTTCGAAGCACATTTACTATTTCATTGCCTCCCCGGTGATTCCCGTCACGAACCTCACATTTGATGTGCCGTTCGCAGTGCTTTGTCGCACAGCAGTTGTGAACAGTTCCCTCTGGGGTACTTTTCCTAGTGCAGTGAATGAAAACTCCACAACGAACGGCGGCGTCAACGCTCCGATCCCTGGAAACGTGGTGTCGGCGCATGGTGACTACGCCAGATTGTTGGGGGACGAGTCGGACACCTTCCAGCCGAACAACCAATTTGCTTCGACCACCTACACAGAGACACCCGTGTTCCTGTACGCGGAGGAAAACCCCTACAAGGGGCTAATCGGGCAGCTTGATCCTTTTGTTCGCAAGACCTTTCGGGTGACCTACAACTCGACTTTGAACTCGATGACTCGCGTTGCGTTGGGGTTCGATTCAACCACCTACAAGATGCGCATGACTCTGCCCTGGGATGGTGTGACCACCGATCCTTTGTCTGGTGGAGCCACCGGAATCCAGTTCTAGGAGTGTCCCATGGCAGATTTCGGGGCGGTGTTTTTGGCGGAGCAGCCCGTAGCTTTGGAACCGAGCTTGGAGTTGTCGGTAGACTTTGCTTTGGGAACTCCTAGTGGTGGAATCCCCTCCATACGTTACTACTATATGCGTGCCTGGAATACGAACTTGAGCGCCTACGTGCATTGGCGCGTCCCTGACGAGCCAGACTTTGTGGGCACGTATAGCGGGTATCCGACAGGGGACATTCAAGACGCAACTGTGCTGATGTTCGAGATGTCAGACCAGTAACTTCAACAGCAACCTGCCATATGAGGGAAAGTCCTGTGTTCCTTCTGGGAGATTGAGATGGCATCGCGTCAGCAGCAGCAACAACTTTTGTCACTAGTGACTCAGATTCTTCAAGATAGCGCGGAGGATGGCAGGAAGGAGGAAATGGTCTTTGGGAAAGCTCTGGAAGACCTTATCCTCACAGCTAGTGCGGAGGCTGTCACGGCGAGTCGCTTTTTGGACCTGCTCATTACAGCTCTGAGCCGAGACGATTCGCACTCTCTGGATAACGCGGTGAAAGCTCTCAAGGGGTCCTTGCTTGCGTTATCCCGCGTGGCGGAGAACGTGGGGCGCTTCTACGGGAACCCGAACCAACGTCTTCGTGTTCGTGCGGCCTCTGCGGAGAGAGTCGCGCAGAGGTACCTGGAAGGGAAAGACGAGTGAGGACTCCAGGGTTTTGGTATACCTTTGATTGTTTTGCTTAGGTAGGGGGCAGGTTGCCTGAGAATGTATGACTGAGGTTTCCCATGACAGCCAATGGTTTTGACTTATCTCAATGTGTGCTTCACCATGAACGCATTGTTGAGTTGCGAAAGGACGTCCAGGAGCTACAACAACATCTTTCCTGCAAGGCTCTGGGGGAGGATGTTCGTGGGATCAACCAACGTCTTGACAAGTTTGCCTCTGGGATGCTGGAAAAGATGAAGGGGGACACACAACTTGCGGCACGTGTGGACCACCACCATGAGTTGCTGTTGTTCCTGGATGAGGTTCTCATCCGAGGGACCTCCAATAGCTCTTCCATAAAGGCTGTTGTGGAGAACCTTCGTCAGGAGGTTGGTCAGCTTTCGGATTTCTACCGGCAACTGGATAGTTTCGTTTCCGACTTGAAGCGGGAGAGAGTAGCCATAGACGTGGCTCGGATACATGCTACGTCGTCCAATTGGAAAACGATTGCGATTCTTCTGGGGACCTTTCTCACAGCGCTTGCCAGTCTTTTTGTCGCTCTTCTTACATGAGGACAACATGCTTGATCAAAGTCCTTTGCAGACCTTGATGACCTTAGTTGAGGCCGTCATCTCCGATGGGAAGCGGGTGATGAGTTACACCGAGCTTCAAAACCGGCTCACGGCTCTGGGGATGGAGATTGAGGAGGGGAAGAGTCCGGAGGAAGCCTACAAACAAGCAGAGCTTCACTTCAAACGGTCGCAATCCCCCTCTCCGGAAGCCACACTGGTTCCTGTAGGGGAAAAAGCGAAGTAGCTGGGCAACTACCTATCTGTCTTTGGTAGAACATAGCTGGACAGGTCTCCTGGGAGGCGTCACGCTTTCTGGGAGGCTTTCACGCCTCCAGAGAGGCTACAGAAAAGGGTCACCAGTATGACAGAGGAAAGCAGCAAGGTGGTTGGGCAGGTTGATGCGGCGGAGATGCAGTCTATCAACTCTCTGCAGACACGAGAGCAGGAGTTGACGTATCGTGTCGGTCAATTGTTCCGGGAAGCTCTCTCCGTTGCCATGCAGGCGGGTGAGGCTCATCATGGATTGCAGCGAGTGATGCAGGGGCTTCGCCAGCGCATGAGCATTCCCGACGACAGTCTGTTCCGCATTTCCTATGACGGAAACATTCATCTTGTGGCGCCTCCAGCCCCCGAGGGTGGTGCTACACCGGAAGCGGAGGCACCCATCGTGAAGACGAAGGAAGACGCCTCAGAAGAGGAATGAGTGACTATCGGTTGGGACCCACAGTCTTTTCCTGCCGGGGACTTCCCCATGCCTCCCTTCAACGGGGAAGTGGTGAGTCCTCTTTTCCAGGGCACGTTAGACATTCGCTGGGACAACCCAGCCATCCTGTCTGCAAACACCCCATGGCAGGTTGTGGGGGTCAACCTCTATCGCTCCGATGTGGGGGAGCGGGGTCCCTATCACCGGATCAACGAGTACCCCTTGGGGGGTTCGTTTTACCGGGACTTCACGGATAACCTCCTGGTGAGTCAGGAGGTTATCCGCTGGGGCCAAGATTGGATCTATCAGGGGAATGGGCCGAACCATCGGCACTATCGATTTCGTACGCAGTGCCCCATCGTGAAGTCTGGAAACCGAGTCTTACCGCTCCCCACTGGGGTAGATCCTGTTTCCAACTCCGGGGTAGGGTGTCCAACCTTCGTCCCTGGGGCGGTCACTTCTGCGATGAGTGGTCCTTTTCCTTTCGTCTACGCAAATGCTCCAGAAGACGTGGTCGTGTCCATAGATGGGCAGGTTGTCCCCGTGGATTCCGTGTTTGGGTTAGCGGGAGAGGTGACGCTGATTGACCAGCCTTACTTCGATTCGGTGGCGCAGAGTCTCATCCCACCTGTGCTGCCATCTGCAGACTCCCAGGTCTGGGTCACGTACAGGACGAATCGTAACGTTGTCCGATACGAGCTAGACCGCAAGATTTTCTACAGGTTGACGACAGTCGCGGTGGCCAATGACCCGGAGGTCCCCGGTGGCCTGGTTGAGACCCCTCTCAAGTACGCCCAACCACTCACGCCGATCAAAGTAGAGTCCTTGGATTGGGTGTGGCGGGAAGCCGTGCGGAGGAACAATTGGGTCCTGGAGCAGGGTGGAGAGAGAGTCAAGGCGTTCGTTCGCAAGACGGCTGGAGTTCCCTGCCACTGCATCTGGGATGCACGGAAGAGATCCTATACAGGGCAGCCCCGGAACAGGTGTTTGACCTGCTACGGGAGTGGATTTGAGGGTGGTTACGAGGGTCCTTATGAGATCATCATTGCTCCAGATGATGCAGAGAGACGGATTTCTCAGACACTGCGTGGACGTAACCTCGACCACACCTATGAGGTATGGACAGGACCCACACCGCTATTGACGATGCGAGACTTCGTGGTCAAGCAAACCAATGAGCGCTACAGCATTGGCCCTGTCCGAAAACCCTCCAGTCGTGGGAACATCCTGCAACAGCATTTCAACATCAAGTATCTTGACGAGGGGGACATTCGCTATCGTGTTCCCGTGGACAATCTCTCGGGGATGCCTTGGCCGGGGAGTCGCACCACAGTGGATCCCGGAGAGGAGAAGCTGGTCTACCCCGTGGCCGAGTATGGACCCATGCACCAGCTCACACCCAGTGAGCATAGTCCGCAGGAGTACCCTGTCGAGCCCGATCCCCACCAGGCCACTCCAATGGCCACGGAGAAGGATAACATCGGTGATTCCAGGGAGCATCGCGGTCGCACGAAAACTTGGGAGAATCAGAACTATCTTTGGTGGTTGGCTCCCTTTGTGCTGGGGTTACTCCGTTGGGTGGAGGTGATGTCCAATGGAATCTAAGACCGCCATCAAACGAATGCAGGCGCCTGCTTTCCGAAGAAAGGGGAGACAGTATGTCATCCACGAGATAGCGGGGGTTCCGAAGGATAAGTGGGATGAGATGCCCTTCCCTCAGAAGATCCAGTCCGTTCAGGATTACTACATCACGTTGACGAAGCGGCCCAAGCTCACAAACGTGCTACGCAAGCACATGAATGCGATGAAGCGATGGTTCAATATCCAGAAGCGTAAGCACAAGCCCTGGCGCTCTCGCATCCAGAACTTCTTCGACCATCGTGTCAAGCGCATTCGGGACAAGAAGGTTCTTCGAGACAAGAAGATGACTCGTGATGGAGGATTTGCTCACCAGGACGTGGCTATGTATCGTGCTCTGGTGCGGTTGGCCTATCAAAAACCGGAGCTACGGGGTAAGCTACTTCCCTTGATCCTGGGGGACTAATGGCAACGCTTCGGCCTTTCAAGCAAGTTTACGGAAAGCCCTGGTCAAAGCTAGCGCAGGGCTTGGAACTCACTCCTGATATCCTCCTCCGTGTGGGCACTGTCATCGCAGAGGAGATTGGGAAGGAAGCTCGAAAGGATTACCTGAGAACGGGTCGCACTCCGAGGGGGGAGCCCATGGGCTTGCCCAACACCCCTCGGTTCTTCGATTCCTTCTCTGCGGAAGTCATTGGTGAAAGCACCATTGGTATTCGCACAACATGGCCTTGGGCAGAGCGTCATATTGAAGGACGGGATTCGTTCAAGATGTGGTGGCTCACGCAATCCCGTGGGGTCTACAAAGTTCCTATCGTGCAGCCAGACGGAAGCATTCTTCTTGTGGCAACCCCTCCGACGCTAGCAGAAGCGTGGGTACACCCTGGAGCCCTCAAGTTCAACTTTGTCTCCAGAGGGATCAAGAAAGGTCGCCCTTTGGCAGCCAAGATTCTCCTCGCGGAGCTGATGCGACAGCTGGCGAGCGGGGATCCTACGAAATGATTGCAGCGCGGGTACTGTGTTTGTGTAGGCAAATGTGCCTTCCTGAGTTAGACTTGTCCTTGCGCCAGGGGGAGTTCGGGTGGGTCCCGGAAGAGGAAGCTCGCGCATCGGATGAGTTGAAGTGGTACGCACGCCGAGGTGCTCTCAAGGTAGAGTACCTGGAGAGGATTGTGGAAATGAGTGGATACCCTACGTGGCCCCGAGGAAACAAAGTGCTCCCACAGAGAGGACCGAACGCAGCCTCCTACCCCACAAACTCTGGGGAGGACGGTACGATGGTTGCGGAAATGCATCAGACACTGCTGCATGAACTTCGTGTCCTCAACATGGCGCAAGCACAAGCACAAGCACAGTCACAAGCCGCTCTTCTGGCGGAGGTTCAGGCTCTTCGCATGGCGCAAGAGCGCTTGGCCTCCCGCCCCCTCCAGGTTACAGTGCCCGCACAGACCCCTGGGGAGGACACCGGGGAGGTAAAGCTCTTGCGAGGAATCCTGAGAGAGTTGGTTCCATTGCGGCAGGCTTGTGAGCAGGCGGTACATGTTATCAAGGGGTCTGCGTCTATCACAGACTCTGCCGTGCCTGTGAGCACCCACACCCAGCTACTGGAAGAGATCCAGGGTCTTCGACAGGTCTGTGAGATGTTGGCCACCGCCATACAGACCTTGTCGGCGCAGCAGAAAACACTGCCGGCTTCCATGTTGGGGGCCGTGCAGGCTTTTGCCCTGTCGCGCCCCGTATCCGGGGACTTCGCAACGCGCCCCGTATCTGGGGATTCCCGTAAGAAGGACGTTGATGGGTGGAGTGCTGCGGACGACAACCCTGTGTTCATCCCCTCGGGTTTGGTGGATACCACGCAGGCTGTTTCGGTAGAGTCTGCACAGGATAGTGAGTCGGGGGACGTGGAAAACTCGGTTGCCCGGCTCCGAGCCTTGAAGTCGGGTAGCTCGCAAAGATGAGGAGCAGTAGTAGATGACAACGAAGCCAGAGAAGGCTCCCAGCCTGGGAGTAGGACTTGACATTGGAACAATGAACATCGTTTCCGCACGACGTACCCCACAGGGTGTGCGGACGCAGAGCATCCGAGATGCGTTCCTCGACCTCGACCCGGATGCTCGTCGCATGTTGAAGATGAGCCAGGTCAAGTTCATTGAGCGAGATGATGATGTTCTGGTGTTGGGGGATGATGCCCTCCAGATGGCAGCGATGTTCGACAAGGAAGCGCGCCGCCCCTTGTCAGCAGGGCTCATCTCATCATCCGAGGTGGACTCTCTGGAGATTCTGGGGATCTTGATTCGCAGTGTGCTGGGAGAACCGCAAGAGAAGGAAGAGGTGTGCTACTTCTCCGTGCCGGCTGCCCCCGTCGACATCCAGCGGGATGTCATCTATCACCGCAAAGCTTTCGAGCGCATTGTAGAGGAGTGTGGCTATCAGGCATACCCCTCCAACGAAGCAATGGCGATTGTCTACGCGGAAGCTGCCAAGGATGGCTTCAGCGGGGTTGGAATTTCTTACGGTTGTCTGACACCAGACTCCACAGTGATTTCCAGAGAGGGCTTGAAGCCCATTGCGGGGGTACAAGAGGGAGAAGAGGTGCTCTCTAAGGATGGGGCTTTTCACCGAGTTCTTAAAACATGGGTGCGAGATTACCAGGGACCCGTGTATGACATTTCTTTCTACGGAAATCCGCAGGGAGTGTCTTTGACAGGGAATCACCAGGTCTGGGTGCAAACGGAAAAGGGATGGTCTTGGATGACTGCAGACCGCTTGCAGCGGGGGGACATCATAGGAGAGCCTGTGGTCGCTGGTCACGGTCGTCGGGTATGCTTAGCTATTCAAGACAAAGATCGTAACTCTAAGGCAAAGAAGAAAGTTCTGGAATGGTCCTCTTCGCTGGGGAGGTTCCTGGGGTACTTCTTAGCGGATGGGCATCTCTCTAGGAGTGATGTGAATCGAAAAGGTCGTTACAGTATCTGGGTTGACTTTGGTCCCTCAGAGCAAGCGTATGTGGAGGACTTGAAGGGATTGGTAGAACGTTTGTTCCAGCGTTCTGTTTCTGTTTCTCCGCATGGCAATGATTTTCGTTGTCAGTTTAGTCACAGTGGTCTACATACGTGGCTGTCTGCGAATTGCTATCGTGAGGGTGCGAAGTTCTTTCCGCTTCACATTGAGGACTTGAAGCCTAACGTGGTCGAGGGCCTTATCGTAGGTCTTGTTCGAGGAGATGGACGGGCTTCTAATTCCGAAGTGCATTTTGGCAATTCCAGTCTTTCCTTGGTGACTGCGTTTCATCTTTTGATTGGTAGGTTGGGTCTTACAAGTACTCTTTCCAGGAGAAATCCAAGGGGAGCTGCGCTTGCGGACGGGCGTGTCATTCAAGGAAAAAAGGAAGAATGGACTGCGCATGTTACAGGGTGGGATGGCTCCTATCTTCAACAACTTGTGAATGCTGGAAGTCCAGAAAGAAGAGTTCGTGTCTGGAAAGAGGGTGGGTTTCGTTGTACCTGCGTCCGTGATGTCTCCGTGAGAGATTATGCGGGGCCGGTGCATGATCTCACTGTGGAAGATGAGCATTCTTTTGTGACTCCTTACATGACGCTTCACAATTCGGGGATGACGAATGTGGCGCTGTCTGTCAAAGCGATGCCTGTCTTGGAGTTCAGCGTCAGTCGCGGGGGTGATTGGATCGATAAAGGTGCCTCCCAGAGTGTAGGGACGACGCAGTCTCGCATGTGCACGATCAAGGAGAAGGGTGTGGACTTGATGGACCACACGAAGGGAGATCCCAAGCAACTGCGAGAGCGGGAGGCTCTTTCCTTCTACTATCAGGACTTGATTGACTACTCTTTGCGGAAGATCGCAGAGCAGTTTCTGTCCAACTGTCGGGTGGAGTTGCAAGAGCCCATCCCGATCATTGTCAGTGGTGGGACAAGCCTAGCCGGTGGATTCCTGGAGCTTTTCCAGAAGGTGTTCAAGAAGCATCAGCGTCGGTTCCCTATTGAGATCAGTGAGATTCGACAGGCAAAAGACCCGCTTAGTGCGGTCTCGCACGGGCTTCTCGTACAGGCCATGCAGGAGTATGAGGGTTGAAGTCGCACCGTGTTCCCAAACGCAACCCGAAGTTTGCCTCTTGGCTTCCAGGGAGGGGTGGGCGCGGAAGCGCTAGCCTGCTTTGTGTCGAGGTCGAGGTTGAGGCGAAGCATCCCAAAGATCCTTGCTTCTTCGAGGTTGCGGTGGGAAGTCATGCTTCTGCTATGGACCCCACGGTGCTGGTTGCCAAACCGTTTGTCGTTGTCGACCAGCGCAGGTTTGGCGGAACGGTAGAATAGACGGGTTATAGCTGCTTCCAGTAGGAGCTTTGACTGCTGGAGGCCGCGTGTGTATTTCTTCCTGACCAGTGCCCTAACGGACTTGTTCATTGAGCGTATCCGGGAGTTCTGGGGGCATCACCCCAGATACCGTGATCTTGTGGACAACATCCAGGGGAAGTACGTCTTTCCGCAGCGCCCCCAGCGTGGGATGGTGATCAAGACCTCCGGGGGAAGCAATGTTCGTCTGACTTGGGACAACTTTCAGGGGACGCTGCACAGTTACGTTTACAAGGCCAGAGTCGGAGACTATCCCGGAGTTTCCTTGGAGTGGGTCCGAGAGGATACTAGGGCTATCCAGGACAACAATGGGACCTTTCCCTCAGCACCTGGAGTGTACCTTCTGACCATTGTGGACTCTGTGCTGGACGTCGACGGAGTTCCTAAGGGGCAGCACACGTTCCAGGTGGACTCTGTGCTGGACGTCCGGGACGAGGCCGTGTCGATGGTGAACCCCTCCACGGGTTTGCTACATCGCCCTTACTTACCCGGGACACTCCATTTGTTTGAACTCCCTTCCAACTACGAGTTGGTGGAGGGCGTCAATTTCGAGGGAGATCCGGAGACGGGGCAGATCACACTTTATGATCCCCTCCCCACGGGTTTGTACCTGTCTGCGGACTATCGCTATGCTGGGGAGACGCAGGGACCCTTCAGCATTGAATCGGATCGGGCGCATTATCAGGCGATCCCTGGTGTCATTCTGGCTTTCGGTCGTCGCATCACCCCTGGAGATCGTCTTGCCATCGTGGTCACCGACATACGGGAACCTGTCGCCAAGGAGTACGGGGGGCGCTGGGATCTTTCGGTGGAGCTGGAGCTGTGGACCCGAGATGTGGATGACCAGCGAGAGATCACAGACTTGATGCTGGCCTGGCTACCTTCTGTTCTTCGAGATCAGTTGGCGATACAGGGCGTGTGGATCAACAGTGTGGACTTCGGGGGAGAGACCGAGGAGCCCTATGATGACAACGCGGATGACTACTTCTACGGGGCTACCATCTCGATGCAGGTACAGACGGACTGGCAAATGCACGTTCCGCTTCCCATCCGGATTAGGAGAGTCTTCCCTCTGCGCGTAGATCAGCTGGGTGAACTGGCGGGTCTTTCGGATGAGGAAGTGGCTAAGGTGGAAAACAATTTGAAGGCCACAACAGCGCTTCACTTGCAAAGTTTCGAGGATCCCTTCTTTGTGGATCTGGCTAAGCGGTACGAAGTTCTCCGGTGAGCCTTCTATAAGCATCCTTGTAGATAGGAGGGCAGACCGATTCCCATCTTCGACTACCAGTGTGATGATTGTGGACTTCGTTTTGAGAGACCCGGACGCATGGATCGGGCGATGAAAGGACACGAATGCCCTTCCTGCGGGAAGGAAGCTGCACGTGTTCCGCCCAGCTCGCTGGGTTACACGTTCAACCCCAATTCAACCGCCGATGGTCCGGTTCCCCAGAACACAGGTGTTTCGGCCTACGACTACAACGTGGACCGTATTGTGGGGGCCGATGCGGCAGAGCGCTGGGGCACTGTGGAGCAGCGGGACTCGGTCAAGAGAGAAGTTCTTCGCGATGCCCCAGGGGCAACAAAGAAGGATCTCTCTGCCCTACCCGATGGTAGCTACCGGGTGATGGCGACTGAGGAGAAGAAGACGACGCGCAACACTCGCGCCTTCCACAACCTTGCAGCCGGATTGACACAAAGCAAAGATCGATATCGTGTGCTCCGGCAGACCAGTGAGAAGGGGAGCCAGTAGGCTCCACAACGGCTCTCGGTGCCGTTCAAATGAGATGCAGATGAAACACCCCGAGCTTTCGAGAAACTGCCAATAGGCAGAACTAGATGAGTGGAGATGAGACGTTAGGCATTCCCCTCGGGGATGAGGTTACAAACACTTAGGCATCGAGAGACGGAGAGACAACAATGGCCAATTTTCCTGGGCAAATCTACGCACCCCCGGGCGTCTACACGAAGACCCTGTTCGACAACCCCCTTGCAGGTGCTCTCAGCAATGTGAAGATCCCTGTCGTCATTGGAACGGGCAACGAGATCCTGTTCCAGGAGGACTTGGAGGTTGTTCGCGGTTCCTCCTCTACGGTGGACCAACAGGTTCCCCAAGAGGACATGGACGGTCGTGCCGTCGTTCAGATTACCTCCACGGGTCAGATTGTCCTCGGCAATTTCGACGGTGTCCTGAACCGCGTGCAGGTGCGTAACTTCCCCATCGTTCGTGGGGATGGTACGGGGACCACGACGAACGAGCGCAATGCTGTGTCCGTGACGATCAACGGTGAGCCCACCGTTGTGCTGACGCTGGACGGGGCGCGGGGTATCGTGACACTGGCGCAGGAGCCGCAGGACGGCGACATCGTGCGGATCACGTACTATTTCAACCGCACAGACACCCTGGTCACCGACAACCTGTCAGACCAGATTACCTCCGAAGCTGGTGTGCTCCGAGGTGAAATCAGTCTGGACGTTGCGGGTGGCGAAACCTATGACATTGTGACTGGGGTCAACAATGTGTTGTCCCTCACGGTGGACCGGGAGAGTGCGACTAACATTACGCTCCCAGCGGGTAGCTTCACCCCAGCGCAGGTGGTGTCGTTCATCAATGGGCAGCCCACAGGCACCCTGGTGGCGTCCAGCTACGTGGACAACAACGGAAGAACAGCCATCGCTCTGACGGCGCAGTATGACATCCTGATGGGGGATGGAACCGCGAATGCCCTTCTGGGGTTCACCACTGGTGCTTCCACCTCTCGCAATCGCGTGTTCTACACCTTCCAGGGTCCCATCGTGACTGGCAATAACGGTGGTGTCACCACAACTTCCGTGACGGATCTCACGGTGAGCGTGGACAACACCCCGGTCGTCCCGACAGCTGTGGATGGTGGGAATCGTGCGGTCACGCTCCCCTTTGCCCCGAAAGCAGGTAGCGTAGTCAAGATCACGTACTACTTTAACACCTGGCAGAACACGTTTGACTATCTGGCCAACATCGCAGTGACAGACGTCTTGCGCATGGGTATCACGCCAGGTCGCAACGACTACATCGAGGGTGTGGACTTTGTGCTCAAGGATGACCTCATCGTATGGGGTACCGCATCGATCATCAGCTCCGGGGAAACGACCTCGGGGTACACAGCTTTTGGTAGCAATCAGGTGTCGACCACACTGGTGGACAACAAAGCATACCTGGAAGTCTGTGAACCAGTGGTCAACACCAGCGTGGTTCCCGCAGTAGATAGCCGCAAGACGTTCCGTCTTCCTTTCGTGCCTACGACAGGAAATGGACGCAACACACTCCTGGGGCAGAGTCTCTACAGCTCTATCAGCAACAATCGCATTGATCTTCCCACCAACCGTCCTGACTTGGTGACAGCGTACTGGGGATTCAGCCTACAGGATGCTCTGGACCGAGGTCCGGTCACGGTGGTCAAGGTGGATTCCGCGACGGCAGAGATCACGCTCAAGAGCCCGGTGGAGCCCGGCGCTTCGGTGTGGGCTTCCTTCTACTACAACATCTTGGCAGACAACGTGTACACGTTGACAACTGTTGTCCCTGGGAGCGCGGGCATCGGCACGTACAGTGTCACGGACAAGGATGGGAACAACCTGTTCAACACGAACTTTGGTACGAAGTCTGCGGGTCTCCTTGGGATCACAGTCGCCTTCCCGAGTGGGTCCGAGACGTTGCCGGATTCCCATTTCGAGGGGGACGTCCAGGGAAGCACTGTCTTCCAGGGTCCTGTGGAAGAGGTGGCCACGGTTACTTTTGCGACCACGCAGGACACCCCCGCCAAGCATGTGATCACGGGCTCCAGCCCCTACTACCCCATCTTGGGTGCTTCGGATCAAGCTCGTATCGTGATCGACGGGTACGACCTGGCAACAGGCGCAGCGGGTTTGGATGTGAGCTACCCCACGGGCCTGGGCGTTGGTTTCTTCGCCAGTCTCATTGGAGATGAGGTGGTCTATGATGCCTCCACGGGTGGTTTGACCTACACGCTGGATGCTACCAACAACGAGGTGAGTCTCTCCGTTGATGGGATACTGGTGTCTGCAGCTGCGTCAACGGGTTCTGCGAAGACGCTGGCGGACTTCGTCACGGCGCTCAATGCGGCTGCTTTGACGGAGGCTCCCTCGTACACAGGCATCACCAAGTTCACTTCCCCCTTCGCTGTGACGGCTACCGAGTACGACCAGTTGGTCCTCCACTACACGGGAAAGACCACGACTGGTTCCGGCAACCAGACCATCACACTGACTCCGGGGTCTTACAACAGCGTCACGGCGCTGGTAGCGGACATCAACACGCAGCTCGCCAGTATCAACGGAGTTGCGGGCCTGAACGGCACCGTGACTTGCGTAGCCAATGCGGCGGGACAGTTGGTCTTCTCCTTGGAGCTGTTCCCCTACACCACGGCAACAGGGTCCGTCCTGGTTGGGTCGGTCATCCCCACAGACACGCTCACCATTGGTGGCGTTCTTCTCACGGCAGTCTCTGGTGCTATCGCTGCCAATCAGTTTGACGTCTCCTCGGGCGTTCCCGCGACCATCGCGGCGAACATTGCGGATGCTATTAACTTGGTTGGGAATGGGCTGACTGGGATCGTGGAGGCGGAAGCTGTTGGGACCACGGTGAACCTCACAGCCGTTGCAGCCGGTGCTGCTGGAAATGCGGTCACAGTGGTTGCAAGTGGTGGGACGATGACGCCTTCGGGTGGCACCCTCACGGGTGGTGTCACTGGGGACGACGCGGGATTCCTGGAGTTCATCACAGGAGCTGCTGGACGGGACTTCGCCGTCTTGGCCGGTATCGACACAGCAGCTGCCACTGCAGGCACCCAGACCAAGCTCTACCAGGGTCCGATTGCTCGCCGCTACACGGTGGGTTCCGGTGCGCTGAACCATGATCGTCTCATCTTCCGCAATCGTTTGCTGCCGGGTTCCGGTTCTCTGTCTCCGCAGCATGCGGTGGCGCAATCCGGTTTGACCATTCAGGGGAGTTCCGGGACCCTGGAGACAGGTCTAGCTATCGGCCAGACAGGAGAGGCAGGGTTCACCGCAACGGTGCGCCCTGCAAGCCTTGCTGGGCATATTGGCTTCGTCGGGGGTCAGGCTACGGGCTACGGCGATGATCGCGACAGCATGCCAGCGGTGGTCTTCTATGATGGCACTGGGACAACCGCTCAGAACAACGTGTTCAAGTTCACGTTGGATGGCGTCCCTGTGACGGTGGTCTTTGCGGCCAGCGCTTCGGGTACAGCAACTCCTCTGGGCACGGGGGCCTTCACGGGTGACCTTCTGAAGCAGATCGGTGACGCGATGGCAACGGCTGGGTTTGGTTCGACAGCTGCAGCCGTCATCTCAGCCGGGTTGCTTCGTCTGGAAGGTGCTGGACTTCGCCTCACGAGCAATCGGATGGACCAGTTCAGCTCTTTGGAGATTGGCTCCGGTAGCGCCAACAGCGTCTTGGGGTTCCTAGACGGCCAGAGTGACCAGCGCGATGCGGTCTCCGTGCAGAAGCTGTCCGCAGCTCTGATGAGCCAGCACTGCTCTGCGGGTGCTTTCGTCACCACCTACATGTTGAACTTCGCTACCCCGGCCTCCAACTACTTCGCAGCGGAAGCCCTTGCCCTGGTGGCAACGGATACTTTGGGTGGTGAGTATCTCATGATCCAGAGCCAGATGGTGGGCGTGGGTTCCAGTGTCATCTGGAGTACCTCCTTCTCCGCTGACATCTTGGCCATCGGTACGGGTCTCCTCATCACGTCGGGCTCTGGGGCAGTGGGTGAGGCTGGTATTGCTGGGTTCTACGTTCTGTCGTCTGACCCTGCAGATGGCTCGGGTACGGCTAACACCTCGGTGTTCAACTCAGGTACGGGTCAAGATGGCGTGGTGGGCCAGACGTATCGTGACGACGTCACGGGTCTGACTTTCACGATCTTGGAGCGTGAGGGTGGGTTCTCCTATCCTGCGGGTGAGTCTTTCACCTTCCGGGTCGGACGAACGTTCACCACGAATGCCAACATCCCGACCAAGGCCATTGGCGGCGTGGAGATGCTCGTCACCAACACTGCTGGTGTGGGTGAAGGGGACACGGCAACAGTTGCCACCTATGAGCGTGGGGGAAGCGAGCCCGCCGTGGGTGATCTCTACAACGTCACTTACGCCTACCGGAAGCAGGACTTCTCGACGCAGCTCTACACTCGGCTCAACTCCATCGAGACGAACTATGGGTCTCGCAATCCGAACAACCCTGTCAGTTTGGCTTCCTACCTGCTGCTCATCAACGGTGGTGTGGTCGTGGCCATCAAGCAGGTTGCGAAGGACGAGGGCAGTGAGTTTGCTTCTGTCTCGAAGTATGTGACCGCACTGGACGAGCTGATCAAGCCTTTGTCCGGAGGTCTCCGCCCGGATGTTCTGGTTCCCCTGGAGGGAAGTTCTCTGGAGTACTTCCGTCTCCTGGGTATCCACTGCGACATCCAGTCCAGCATCCGTTACCGGCAAGAGCGGACTGCAATACTGGGTCTGACTCCTTCCGTCACCCCGACACGGGCTGGGTCTATCGCGCAGTCCTTGACCAACGCTCGCTTGCGCATGGTCTACCCTGACAGTGCTCTGCTGTCTTTGACCAACGAACTCAACCAGACAGAGCAGTACCTGGTGGAAGGCTTCTACTTGGCGGCTGCTTTGGCGGGATCGGTGACAAGTCCCAACCTTGACGTGGCCACTCCGTGGACCAATCGCGTGCTCTTTGGGTTTGATGGTCTGGGCCGCATCCTCGACATCGTGGAGATGAACGAGGTTGCGGTGCAGGGTGTCACCGTCATCGAGGAGAAGTCCCCGAACCTCAAGGTTCGGCACGGCTTGACCACGAATGTCTCGAACGTCCTGACAAGGACTCCGACCATTCAGTTGATCGCAGACGAAGTGCAGCAGCGTTCTCGCGCCGTCCTTGACCGTTTCATCGGCGTGAAGTACCTCCCCGGAATTCTCACCGAGATCGAGGGTACGCTCGCTGCGATGCTCAGTGATCTGGTGCGGCAGCAGATCCTGGCAGCCTTCACAGGCGTTCGCGCCAACGTGACGGCGGATCCCACGATGGCTGAGGTAGAAGCCTTCTACCAGCCCATTTTTCCACTTTTATATTTGATTTTGACATTCAACCTGCGCTCGCAGCTCGATGCATAGTGCGGGTGCGGACGGTTTGTCCGGTCGAGACAAGCCCCTAACATTAGAACTTGACTCGACTAACCGAAGGTCCTAGAATCCCTCCTTGGAGCTTAACTCCGGGGAGGGATTTTTCGTATGGGCACTTCAATAACAGAAGTCGAAGCCACGTTCCACACTGATATCCCGATGAAAGCCTACGCGGCCAGTATCGGGATATCTCCGAACACCCTGCGACGCATTTGGAAAGAGGCTCACGGAGAAGAGGCGTACCGAGAGAGGGGTCGTAAGCTCCAAGCGGAAGCTGCTTCCCGAGTGGCCAAGAGTACCGCAACGTCACGCAGCTACCGTACTGTCCTGGTACCCTGCACTAGTTGTGGAGTCGAGGTTGGATTGAGCACCCGCCAGACATCCCAGATGGATGTGGGTAACTTTCAATGCGACCCCTGCCAGGGGAAGACCACCCCGTGCCCTGTTTGCGGGGTGCTTGTGGATGGTTCACGGGGACTCAGTTCCCACCTGCGGCACTCTCGGGAGAGAGGGGATGCTCTCCACATCGCTTACCGGGGGTCTCTGGAAGACGCCAAGTGGGCTGGTAAGGTTGAAGGTGCGGACTACGTGAAGTGTCTGGAGTGTGGGTATCGTGCTTCGACGCTAGCGCGGCATTTGAAGGCGGCGCATGGCATTACAGCCAATGGGTATCGTTCTCGATATGGAGATAATTCGTTGATCCGGTGTGGCACTCTGACAGAGAAGCGGTCCCAAGCTCAGGCAGAGAGTCATACGCAGAGAGGGAGTGGCAAGGAGAGCGGAAGGTGATTCCCTGTTCTCGATGCCATTTCTTGTGCGATGTTTCCAAGTTTGTCCCCGAGGATACCTTCGTCTGCGAGGTTTGCCAGCACAAGGAGCAAGAGGCACAGTGGGCTTCCATGTTGGAGCCCGAGGACTATGTGTCCTGTCTGGTACCTGGGTGTAACTACCGCGCAGAGAGTCTAGTGTCGCACATTCAGAACACCCACCCGGGACTTGTGGGGCGCTATCTGGAAGCGTACCCCGAGGGGCATATCTGTTCTCTAGGGTGTGACCTTCGCTCGGACAGAGTTCGAGCTTGAGAACGGTACGGTATTGCCAATACAGCCTCCTCTTGAAGAGGACCTTTCCCCTGATGAGTTCCAAGCCCACTACGACCGAGCTTCTGCGCTTATCCGTAGCTTCCAAGTTACTGGGAGTGACCACGACAACACTCAGGACGTGGGACCGAAACGGGACGTTGAAAACCATCACCACAGTGCGTAATCAGATCGTGCTTGATTGTCAGTGTTACACGACGTTCGTGTAGGGTCGAGCGTGGATCGACTTGGTTGGCTTGACTCCACGTAAACGCATAGCAATCCCCCTGAGTACCAACAGGATGCCGACGGGTACCCTTCGTTTGATCCTGAAAGACGGGCAAGTTGACGTACATCACACGGTTGGTCTTTGGACACCTCACAAAGAGGTGAGATCCATCTTGCAAAAGAGAACCGAACTACGGTTGGGACTGCTCAACCAAGACTCCAGTTGTTCTCCTCAGGAGTGTCAACGGAGAGCGAAATGCTTATAACTTTTTATAAGTTAGAGGAACCAGGGTCAAGGGATGGAAGGTACCGAGAGAAAAGTTTACGTCGCAGCCACAGAAGAGCAATGGAAAGAGAGCCTTCGTGCCTGGAAGGTGTGCTTGGTGGACTTTGAAGTGTCTGGCAAGTCTCTTCTGATGTGTACCGTGCCCTTGAAGCACGGTCTGAGCTTGGTGGCTTACGATGTGAATGGGAGAGTGTTCGTAGCAGCAGTTGGAGCAGAGTACTGCTATCACAACTGGACAGGAAAGCGGGAGGAGGTTTCTCCTTTTATCCAGGTGGAAGTCTTGGGGGAGGCGGAGCATCGCCGTGCTGTGCGGGAGGTGCCCAAGCATTACAATCGTTGGGAAGAGCTGGAGCGGGAAAGGAAAATGAAGACTGCTCCCCTCTTGGAAAGTTATGGGGATCCTTGGTATCCCCGAGGGGACTCCGATCCAAGCAACCGTCACGTCTTTCCTTGGATTTACATCCCGTTGCGGATCTCTCTGGAAGACGGGGTGTCCGTGGAGACCACCCTTTCGTTCAAGTGGCCGACGTGCGGGAGAGTTTTGTTTCCGAAAGACAGTGTCTGGCCTTTCAATCTTGAGACTGAGTTGGATTGCTATGGTCTGCTTCTGCGCCGCACGCGAAAGGTTCAAAGTTGGAAGCAATTCAAGAGTGTCCTGCAGGAATGTGAAGTTGACAATGAGACTCTTTGGACGTGGTACTTGGGTCAGCAGCCAACTTCTGGGAAGACGTTGGCGGAGGTAGACCAGAAAGGGACAAAGGCTCTGGAGAGAGACAAGACTATCAAGCCTCATCTGGACAGACTCGCCAAAGAGGAACCTCTTCTCTTCGACTTCTACCTGTGGTTGCACGACTCCAAGACACTTGCGGGGGCGATCAACAATCGGTGTATTGCTGCGATGCTTCGAGAACATGGCAGCTCATATGAGAAGCTCAGGAGTGCGCTAAGGGAGACGATGGGTAAGGTGGAGGAATCCGGGGAGGTCCCAAATGCGTGGTCAACCCCAAGTTTGGATTCTCGCCCCATGTGCCTCCTTCTCCCTGGTGCTGTGGAGGCTGTGCAGAAGCAGGAAGCTCAGCGAAAGTGGTACCTTCAGGCGTCGAATCAGAAGCAGGCTGAGGCTCTGGGTGTGGACCCCAAGAGACACTCTCGACTGCACAAGGCCATCCGGGAGGGTCATATTCCGATGACTCTGTTCCACGAACCGGGAGCGCAGATGACGCTAGTCAACGTGGAGTTCGATCTTTGGGAAAATTGCCTCCAGCGTCCGGGTTGGGAATCCATCCTCCTCAGCATTGCTGCGGATGCGTCCAAGCGGACCACCTACAGTCATCTGGTTACCAGCTACTTGTCCTTTCTCTTCCAGATTGAGAAGTATCTCGACCGGCACACAGAGGGGCGCAAGAAGTGGAAAGCCTACCCGAAGTTTGTCGAGAGCCAGTGGGAGTTGGAGATGGAGGAAGCCACGGAGGAGGGTACGACCAAACGAAGGTCTGCCCTCACGCCTATCGTGGATAATGAAGCACGTACTGTGCAGATCCCCTACGTCTCGATGGCGGTCTACGGTCGCCGCACCACGTACTGTTATGCAGCTCGCTATGTCCTCTTCGAGGAAGGCCACAACGACAGTTACGGGAACGGGGTGGTCATCCGTGACCTAGAAGAAAAGCTCAACGGTCGGGATGACTATGGGTTGATGTATTACACCTTCACGGGCACGGATATCAATCGTGGGTACCCCACGTTCCTCATCATCTTCGAGAGAACCACTCAGCATGGTACCCGTGTGCACTTCCACCGGGTGCACCCCAATCGCTTTAAAGATGGAGTTCCCACCCCCACCTGTCATCTCATTCCAGAGTGCTATCGCTACATGGCGGGGAACATCCGGGCGGAGGAGATATACGCTCAGCAGGGTGACTTGCTGTTTATCTCTCGCGAAGAGCCCAAGGGACCTGAGGATGCAAAGGGTGTCTTGGAATTCGAGAGCCATGCTTTCGTCCCCAAGATTGGAACCCAGGTTGTTTTGGTTGAGAACCAGGCCAAGTCCATCAAGAATCGATTGGGTCACATTTTCTCCCCCGAGGACTTCACTCTCGAACACCCAGAGCACGAGACTGTTTCCTTGCCGGCAGGGTGGTATGAAGTCCGTCGTTGTCGATCCTGGGAAGCGAACCCAACTGCGGTTTGGTCTCTCATGATCGACTAGGCTTGACTTCCCTTCTATACCACTATACCCTTAGCTTCCAGTGGTATGTGCCACGGTATGGAATAGGGAGGTGGAGGTGGGAAAGAAACGAAAGAAGGACAAGATCACACTGTCTCTCCGCAATGCTTCTGTGTTGCGGAAGGTCGCTGCGTTCTCCGAGCAGACGTGCAGTGACCTTGTGGACGAGGCTTTAGATGATTGGTTCCAACGGCAAGCCGATGCGGCATTGGACGAAACCTCTGAAGAGGAGGTGCAGGAGATGGTCACTGCTGCGCGCATTGCCAACACAATGGGCGCTCGTCGCAAGGTTGCGATTCAGGGCAACAGTGCTGTCCAGGATGCTCTGAAAGCTTCTAGGACCGCTTCACAAGACACGGAGGAGTGAATGTCGAGCAAACTTCCGAATGACATCCTGGAGCCGGACAGAAGGCGTGTTGTGTACGCGCGCAGCATGTTGGAGCTGGCGTACTCCGCTCCCAGGATTGAGCGGTGGAACAATTCTGTCCCCAAGCAGAGTTCCTTTTTCACGCCTATGCGGGATCTTCTGGAACCGGATGCGGGGTATAGTGTGGTCGTGGGGAAGGTGAATGAAACTAGAACCCGGAGGATACTATGTTCCAGAACGTGATGAATAGGATGCAGTCCGCGCAAGAGCGGGTGCTAAAGGGGATGCAGTCCGCGCAAGAGCGGGTTCAACGAGCACATCGTTTTCTTTGGCTTGACCTCCCCGTCCAGACCACGCAGGGAATCCTGAAGGCAGTGTTTTTGGTGCAGAGGGGGGTACTTGCTGTGAATGACTACGTGGTAGTCTCTCGCATGACATCCTCTCGGATAAGCCCCGAGGACCTGTCGGAAATTTGGCTTGACCCGGGGGCAAGGGATACACCCCCGGAGAATTGGGTACCTCCAGAAGTCGAGATGTACAGTGGTATCCAGGACGACCTCCCTGAGTATCAGGAATCCTCTTACGGGTACGTCCTTCCGCATCCGCGAGCGAGTTCGGGGTTGACCCAATCCGTGGTTGTGAACACACACAAGTTGATGCGCGAGAAGGCTGAGAAGTTCGGTGCAGAGAAGGCTCTGGAGTACCGACAGTCATTGGAAAAAGAACGGCAGGAGCGCTTCAAGAACCTCTCTGAGTTTCTAGCAGAAGCCTTGCAACGAAAGATCGGTCCAGAGGTTCCTCTCCGGGAGTTGCTCCTGGAGATTTGCAAGCTGAACTTGGTTGCCTGGCAGGTGGCAACTGATGGGGGATCGGATCCTCTGAGTGTGCTGCGGGAACTCTATCCCGAGGAATCTCCTTCTGAGGAGAAGGCCCCTTCTGAGGAGAAGGCCCCTTCTGAGGAGAAGGCCCCCTCAGCATCAGCACGACGAAGAAGAAAAGCACGACTAGACATACCTGGGTAGCGCAAGCTCGCCGATGGTGCAAGGGCGTTCCCTGAGCAACTCCTCTCGGTATCATGTTCCGGGAGGAGTTATGCATGCACCATAGTGACCTTGCCCTTACCTTTGTGGATAGCTGTTGCTACGCCGCAGAGGGCCTTCAGATGCCCGCCAAGGAACTTTGGGATGCCTACAAGGAGTGGAGCGAGGGGAGTAACCTGCGCCTCCTGAAGCGCAAGGATTTGCTTTCCCGCCTAGAGGTTTACTTCCAGGTCCTTCCAGGCCCCCCTTTGCGAGTCCAGGGTCTCCACCTCAAGGATGTGGATGACTGGGAGTGGTTTAACCCCAGTGACCTTCGCAAGGTGTACTTGATCTCGGATGGACGAAGGACGAAGATAGGAATCAGCGTAGACCCACCAACCCGATTGGAGATGCTGCAGGTTGGTTCCGCAGAACCCCTGACGCTTCTGCATTGTTGGCCTGGGTCTTACGAGCAGGAGGGGGAGATCCAGAAACGCTACCGGCACAAGTATGTGCGGGGAGAGTGGTTTGATCTGGATGCTTCTGAAATTGAGATGATTGTTCGGTTGTCTCAGTGTCTTGACTATACCCTTTGATAGGGAGCGTCGAGGTTGCTTGTGCGCTGTAGCTCGGTGTCCTGTCTATAGTCGAGTGTAGAGTAGGGGATCATTCTCCGAGGGCCACCGCGCCGAGACTACGTAGAAAATGGGGTAGGTCATGAACACAGATAAGAATCCCTCCAATGGTGTACAGGGTAGCAGCTACCTGTATGACTTTGGTACGTCACCCAACACCAGGGTTGCCGTCTCCCAGAAGGTGCGGCTAAAGGCCCCCGTGTTTGGTGCCACGGAAACCAAACATCAGATGGGTGTTGTCAGTAGCTTCGCTCCCAGCCAGTCTCGTACCGTTGATGCGGTTCGCGGCATCGGGTTTGGAGACCAAATCGCTGAGCTGGTTCCCGGTGTTACCGATCCGGAAACAGGGTCCTTCGAGAGAGCCCTCCTGTATCTGAACAACTTGTGGCAGTCGACGGGTTACGCTGGTGGTGTGGACGGCCCTGTGCGGTCGCTCCGGCATCATCGCTGGCCGTTTGACATCGAGCAACAGCTTGTTTTCTCCACACTGGTGGATGGGGACCTCGGGGTGCCGAACGTGGGGTCTTCACCCGGTGTTGGAACTTTCTCAGGTGGCCAGAAGATCGTTGTGGAGCAGCCGCAGGCCACGCAGGACCTACATACGCCGAAGGGGGCACAGTTCGGGAGTAGTGCTGGGCACTCCGCTTTGATCACCATGTACGAAGCCTGCTGGTTCACCTCCTGGGGTGCCACGTTCTCCCAAGACTCCGGTATGATCATGGAGTCGGGTGACGTGACGATCAGTGACGTCCACGACTTCAGTTCCGTGTATGGGGAGTTTCTCTCGACAGGGAATGACCCCACAGTTGGCCAGCTCGGTTCTATTCGTTACTCGGGCCAGGTCCGCTAACGGTGCTGCCCAGTTTGAGAGGAGAGCTTCGGTCTCTCCTTTGTCCAGTCTGAGAGGAGAGACTCCGTCTCTCTTTGACCCCTTTTACTAGGGGCAGGCTTGGTGAAGATGCGATACAGATGCAGCACAGATGAGAAACAACGCTACCCGTGCAATCTCCCTGCCTCTCGGGCAGTATGATGAGCAAAGCGCAAGAAATCAAATGAGCCGGAGCAGCCGCAAAGCTCCTTCCTGAGGGGTGGATCGCTACATCTAGGTCTACATTTTCCAAAGCCTGTCCCTCCGTTATCTTGTCGGAGGACACATGATCGACCTCAAGGCTCTACAGCAGGCATTCGAATCTATCCAGAGGATTGGAAAGTACGAAGAGACATTCCTAGTTCGTGATATCCCTGTCACTGTCCGGGCTTTGGGTGACAAGGAACAGATTGCGATTTGGAAGTACGCAAGCGTAGCTCTGGAAGAGAGCGAGGATGCGGCGACCCAGCAGGAGTGGATGCACCGTATGAAGGTGGCCACCTTGTCGCATGCGATTGTCCAGATCGGAGACGTGGACCTGCGTTCCGAGTTTGTGAGTACTGGCGAGTCTTTGGACAATGGAACACCAATCCAACGAGAGAAGGTTGAAGTGGTTCGCCAACTTCTTGCCGATTGGGGTTCTGCGATTTTGCTACGGATGTTTTCCCGGTATGGGCAATTTGTAGCCCGCATGGAGTTGCGAGCGGAGGCGGCTATTGTGTCTGATCCTGTGGACTTTGATGCAGAGATCAAACGTCTCTCCACAAGGATACAGGAGCTGGAAGATCGCCGTGACAAGGAAAAGTCGGATCTTGTGGACCCTCTGGGAAAGAAGATTCGGGATAGTCTGCAACTTGGGCAAGGTATCAGCCTAGACCGCAGGGACATGGCGGAAAGGGTCCAAGAGAGGGTTCCCGAGAGAGTCCAAGAGAGGGTTCCCGAGAGAGTCCAAGAGAGGGCTCCCGAAAGGGTCCAAGAGAGGGCTCCCGAAAGGGTCCAAGAGAGGGCTCCGGAGATGAACTTTGCCACTCCTTCTGAGACGTACACCCAGTTGGAAGGCATTGATCCCGATTCCTCCTTCATTGATCCTGCAGACCCTTTGGTTTTACAGCAGATGCAAGCACAGCAGTCTCACCTGTTGGCACTCAAGCAGGCGCAGCTGGAGCGGCATCGCCAGGCAGTACAAGCGCAAGAGAACATCCGAAAAGAGGAGGTTGCTTCCGTACCTGTGCGGACGGGGAGGACCCCACCCCATCTGCAAGCTGCAAAGACGCAGGCACAGATTGTGGGTACGTTGCAGGAGGGAGGGGCAGACGTCCCTGTGTATCGACTTCCCTCCGAGACCATTTCCAGTCGGGGCACTGCACCTGTTGTCTCCTCGAACCCGGTTGTGAATGCGCCTAACGAGTCCAAGATCACGAATCCCAAGTTTCAACCTCCCCGGAGGTAGTAGGTGAGTACGAACACCGCAAGTGAGAAGTTGCAACTCCCGCCTACGACTTGGGAGCAAAGAAAACCTTTCTATGCGGGGATTGAGGATCTCCTGAATCCTGGGTTTTTCACACATGCCGTGACGGTGGGCGGTGTTTCTCTCTCTCTTCGCTCCCCTTCTCCGGGAGACTTGTTCCTCCTCAGAAATCGAGTGGGGAGGCATCCAACCGAAGAGGATTGGATGCTTTGGTCGTTGTCCACATGCACTTGGATGTTGGATGGTGCGCTGTTACTGGAGGACGTCAATTTTCCGGTGCAGCTGATACGCCTGTATCGAAGCTTACCCCTGTCCGCACGAAAAGTTCTCTACAGCACGTTGCTCGCTCTGTTTGACAAGATGGAGAGGGTTTCGCATGGGGTGTTTTCCTTTTTCCTAGAGGAGCGGAGTCGCCATCTTTGGGTCCAGTTAGGCGGGGAGAACCCTACCTCTGAGAAGGTAACGGGGGTTCCAGGCACGAGTCATCTTGGCATGAATCTGGTGCAAAGAATGTGGGTTGCTTTCAACCAAATCGAAGATCGTCGTATCGCAGATGCGAACTTAGGGCAGTGGTCCAAGTTTGTGGCTTCTGCTAGCAACCCCAAGGGGGTGAAGCAGGTAACGTCCCAAGAGAAAATGCATCTGGAAGAGGAACGTGTCCGAAGGCAGGAAGAAAGAGATACCTTCTATTATATGTGCATTGGAGTGCTGCGGAATGATGATACCTTCATGGATGGCAGTGCTCTTCAGAAGAAGTCGAAGTCGGCTCAGGACCTTCAGAAAGAGTTCCAACAGTGGGTGACTGGGGAGAAGGACGTGCACGACACCATTGTGGACAACTACAAGCGAAGTTTGATGGAAAGGTATGTGGCCGAACAGCAGAGACTTGCGGAACGGGCACACTTGGATACGTCAGACGTGTACCACCAGGAAGAGGAAGTGGCACAGACGCCTCTCACGGGATACTCTGCCGAGATGCTTGCGGAGTTGATGCAGGAGAGAGGTCAGAGTGTCGCGGTGCGTCGCGTGTACGATGGCAAGAAAGAAGCAGCGCGCGCATATGTGTTTGATGCTTTCCTGAACAAACCCGAGATGCCACCCCCTCCTGGGGGCTTTGTGGTAAGAGACGGGAAAATAGTCACACCCGAAAGTTCTGTCTCGCTGGATGAGAAAATACGGAACCGAGACTTGCGTTATGGTCTCGACCCCTCCTCGTCGGAGTCCTAGTCATGGAAGATGTTGTTCGCCTAGTTCTGAATGCCGAGGTGGAAGGTCTTGCTGGGATCACGAGGAAACTTCAAGCGGCAGCCCAGGGCTTCTCGCTTGACTTCTCGGAAGTGATCAAGGACATCTCCTTGATGTCCAAAAAGGTCCTTACGGGAGCCCTCAAGGATGGGTCCCGTAAGGCTATGCGGTTCATGCGGAGCAACATCTACCAATCCAGTGTAGAGGGTGTCGGCAGTGCAATGGAGAAGGGGACGGGGATCCTCACCAAGGGCTTGCAGGATGCCAAAGGTTCTTTCCAGGGGCTTGTCTCTGGCATCTTCAAGGGAGTTGGGGAGTCAGGGGAGAAGTATGGGCAGAAACTTGACAAGTACGGGAAGAAGTTACTAGCCACACAAAAAAAAGGGATTGTTGGCGGTGGTGTTAAAGCACTTGGTGTCACCGTTCGCATTCTGGGTTCCATCGCAGGGACCCTAGGTGTTGTTGTTTCCTCCTTTAGCGCCCTAATCGGAATGATTATGGACGCGGAAGCACAGGTAAAGGAGATGAACTCTGCCATTGTTTCCGGGGGGATCGCCGGGGGGGATCTTGCCTCTCAGTTGTGGGAGGTTGGTGCTGCGATGGATGTGATTCGAGAGTCCGCTGTGGACATCGAAAACAACTGGAAGTGGGGGACTTTGGCCAAGGACCAGATTGAGATTCTGGGGGCGTTCAACGAGGCTGGCTTTACCCTGAGGGACATGACCAAGGATGTCACCGATGCCAGTACAGCCATACGGGATTATCAGGACGTCACACGGGTGGCTCTGACCTATGCGAAGTTGTTGGGCATGACTGCTCAGGAGATGGCTACGCAGCAGGCGGAGTACATGGAGAGTCTTGGGGGTAGCCTCCAGTTTGTGGAGCAACAATTCGCGGCCGTGTATAAGTCGGCACAACTTTCTGGGTTTGGCGTCAAGCGTTTCTACAGCATGGTGCAGCAGGCGACTTCTGGCATGGCCATGTACAATGTTCGTCTGGACGAGGCAGCGGGGCTTCTAGTTCGACTGGGTCAAATCCTGGGATCCCGTGTAGCGGGAGACTTCCTGCAAGAGCTAAGCAAGGGGTTCGTGGACGAGTCCATGACAGACCGTTTCAAGCGTGTGATGACTACTGGCTCAGGCACGATGAAGACGATCTTCGAGAACACAGCGGATGACGTGGCTTTCGCCTTCCACAACAAGTTGAAGGCTCTTCCAGATGGGATCGGAAAGGATGTGGAAGCGATCCTGAAAGAGGCGAATCTCAATATCGACTTCAGCACAGAAGAGGGGCGAAAGGAGCTGGTAGGTCAGCTGGCGAAGATGGACCCTGATGCGGCGACAAAGCTACTAGCACAGATTCGCATGGTAGATGAGGGCACGGCCCGTGAGATGTCTAAGCTGATTGACGTTTCGGAAGGCACGACTGGAAATCTGGGCGACATGGCTAAGGCAATGGGTAGCCTGGACATGGGTGGTACGTTGGCTGCAAAACTTGCTTCCGCCAACGCGATCATTGGAAAGCCACTGCACAAGATGAGTGCCATGCAATTGGCTGCTTTTGAGAACATCACGGGAATCAGTGGTGAGCAGAGAGAGATTCTAATGGAGGTTTCCAGAGGACTCACGGGTAACTACCAAGTGCTTGAGGATTCTAAGAAGAGCGTGGAAGAGTTGAATGCTAAGACAGACGCGGAATCCCAAAAGAAGTTGGAAGCGTTGCAGGTAGCACAGTTGAAGGCAACGGGTGCTTTTGTGCGGGTTGAGGCTGGTGTAACCGAGATTGCCACAGCTGTCTTGGATGAGTCAGACCATATCGTGGGGGGCACCGAGAAGGCCATTGACAACATGGGAGAATACATCCAAAGCCAGGGTGATTCCATTGCTGCAGTGACCGAGAAGGCTATGGATAAGAATACTGCTCTCGCACAGGCGGTGGCGCGCAACACCACTTCTATGGCTACCATTCTGGAGATAGGGGTTCATCAGGCTTTGGAGAAAATCTACGGTGTCGTTGTGGCTCTTTCCTCTTTCTTCATGGGAAAGGGGGAGGATGCTGTGACTCCCAAGGAGCGGAAAAAGGAAATCAAGGACGCGCAGAACTTGGAGCGGAAGTTCAACTCCGAACGTGGGAAAGTCGAACAGGAGCTTGCTCAGAAGAAAATCGACTTGGATGAGGCTACTGGAGAGAAAAAGCAGGAACTAGAAAAGGAAGTGGCGGATCTCCAGGCAAAATCTGCGAACCTTGGTGTTAAGGCTGGCATGCAGAGGCTGAAGCAGGTGGAGCTGAGCGGTGCGACTTCCCGTGGAGAGTTTGACCAGGCTAAGGCGGGGACTCTGGAGCAATTCCTTGCCGGAGTGGCTGAGGTGAAGGGGGAGGAGGAAGCACAGAAGTATCGCGATAGAATGAGTGCGGAGGTAGATCGTAGAGGGGGTGCTGCGGCGGGAGTTGAAAAGGCCCTTATGGATGAGGTATCTTCCAAATTGAATGCAAGTTTGGAGTCCACGCAAGACTTGGGGAGTATCGTTGAGGGTGCACTAACGGGGAAAGCCGTGACTGCTGCCGCTGCTGAGGCGAAGCCTGTTGCTGCAGAAAGAGGTTACTTCGACAAGCTTGAAACTGTCATCCTGGGGTGGGTACCTTTTCGGAACACGACGGCTGAGGATACCGAGGAAGCTCAGGAGAAGCAACTGAAGGCACTGCGCCTCTTCGAGAGCTCTTTCCGAGAAGTTGGCAATATCTTTTTTAGGCAAGGTGACGCGCAAAAGTTAGCCAAGGATACTGCGAGTGGTGGATGGGATTCGTCCTTTGGTGGACCCGACGCCGAGGTCCTCAAGGAGCTTTCGCCAGAGGAGACCATCGCGCAATTCAAGGAGTACCTTCAGAAGATGAACCCAGGTGGCAATGTTGACTACGCTGAGATGGCGGCGGACTTGGGCACCACAGAAGAGAAACTTCTTATTTCGCTGGCAAACCAGGGGCAAGCGCAGTTTGCATCCGTGTATCAGGATGGAAATGGAAGTTTGGTCGTCGCTGAGGAGAAAACGCAGGAGCTTCTCCAGACGAAGTTGGACGACTTGATTGTTGCCGCGAATGATGCCCGAATAGCCGATGGCAAAGCGGGAAAGCTTGAACTCTCAGAAGAATGGAAGCAGAAGAAGAAGCAGGCGGTAGATATCGCAAAAGAGCTGAATCGGATGGAAGAGAAGCAGGCGGTCTACAAGCGTCTAGCCGAAATGGGGTATGATGAGGGTGAGATTCCTGCCGGTGTGATGGATGCAATTGACAAAGCTTTCAGCGAAGGATCCTACGGTTCCTACGGTGCACAACGTAGCCTTGCACGAAAGGGTCTTCTCTCGGATAAAGGGACAGCCCTGGTCTTGGGAAAGCCGGAGGCAAAGGACTTCGTTTTCCGTCCTGGGCAAGACCCGCTTCTTTTCAGCCCCAACGATACGCTTGTAGGGATGAAGACAGGCGGTCCGATTGAGAAAGCACTTCTAGGGAAATTGGAAGGGCGCATGTCGAAAGCCAACGACTTTCTGTCAAGCCCTGGGAAAGATCCTCTTCTCTTCAAGTCTGGGGGTACACTCCCGGAAGCGAAGAAGAGTGTGGAGCCAAAAGTTCCAGGTTCCGAGGCGGCTCCCCAAAAGCGAGGGGTGACGATCAACATCTATGGGTCGCAGGCCGAGGTCTACAAGACGGTCAAGCGAGTTCTCTCTGAAACAGGTACCCTCTGATGCCTTCTGCAACCTTCAAGGGAGCGTTCCACAACGCGCAGGCGGGGGAGATGGGGCGAGGCGTACGCCCGGTCGTCTTTGACATCCTGGCCCCGGACTATGAGACTAGTTTACTCCCCGATGACCTCAAGATGGTCCTGCATGTCAATCCTAACTCAATGAAGTTCAGCTACGCCAAGGTGATTGAGAGGATTCAGACCAAGGGTGGCTACGTGGAACAGCACTTTGGAGATGGAGCCGAGAGCATTGCTTTCGAAGCCTCTTCCGGTGCCTTCATGCGCCTCTACACGGGTCTGGTCAGCATTACGGGTGGGCCGCATAGCTTGAATGTTGGGGGGACTCGCAGGGAGACCATTGCCTACGACACCTACTTGGACCTCCTGGCGTTGTTCCATAGCAACGGTGCTATCTACGACAATCGAGGGAGCATCGTTTTCCAGGGCATTATCAAGATCAGCTTTGATGGGGACTATTGGCTTGGGTGGTTCAACTCCTTTTCGGTGAGCGAGGAAGCGGAGCAGCCCTACCAGTTCATGCTGAATGCCGACTTCACCATCGCCAAAGAGTTCATGGGTCTCCGCACAGTGATACAACAAACAGCTGGGATCACTCCACTCGGAGGTGAGAACCCTCTGGCTCAGGACTTGTATCAGAAGAGGGAGGACGAGGCTGTGGAGACGTCCTTGAAACTGTCTCCCCGGGGGGAGCTACTGCGAGACACCACCACAGCCCCCTTGGTGGAGTCGACACAAGCTTCTCTGGGGTGGCTGAAGGAAGAGTAGCATGTCGACAAAGCAATTCGAGAGAAGCACTGCGGATGTTCCTCTTTCACGTTCTCGACGTTTCGGAAACTCCTTTTCCGCCGACGTGTACGCGGACCTTCGTTTCAGTCCCCAGTATGATCGGACCTTTGAGGCTCAGGAGGGGCTTCCGATTGACGGGTCGAACAAGCTCTTGCGGCAGCTTTCTCCGTTCACTATCAGTCTGCTTCCTCCCCTTGCACTGAGCAATGTCCCAGAGCAGACGTCTCTGGTGGACTCGATTCGGCAGAAGCTTGATGTGCTGGCGTTGGACGCAACGAATGTGTTCAATCTGTTTCTCGATAGCATCGCGGTCCCTCAGGTGGGTACCGTGCAGGACACAGGGGTCATCGAGAATAGTGACCTGACGCCGCATTTTACGTTCTCCGAGTTCCTGAAGAACCCGATTGAATCTGGCAGAGAAGAGGAAATCCTCGCCAACATTCGCACTCTCGCAGGGGAGTTGGAGAAGGCCAAGCTTGCTTTCGAAGCCATCCGGGGAGGACCTGTATCCATTCAAATCATCTCTGGGTATCGTTCCCCAGACTACAATGCCAAGATTAGTGGTGCACAGGACAGCTATCACATGCGGGGTATGGCTGCCGATATCATCGTTTCGGGGCTCTCCCCTGTAGAGATGGCAGCTACCCTGAATGAGTTGATGGATAGTGGGTCGATTCTCCAGGGAGGATTAGGGTACTATCCGGATCCCAGTGATGGTTTCGTACACTATGACGTGCGTGGAAACAGATCGCGGTGGCAGGATAAAGAGATCGATGAGGGTACCGAGATTAAGACCATTGCAGAGGCTATGGGGATGCTTCCCCAAGGCCCTTTGCCATCGGAACAAGCACGACTGTCCGAGGAGGCAGGGTACTCGTCACCCTTGCAGCGACGTACTGTCCCTGCAGCCCCACCCCCAAGCATCCCTCTGTTTGATGGGGCCACCTCGGTGAACACCTGGCAAGAGGCCAAGGATGGCGCTACAAGGGCGTCTCTGAACCTCATGGGATCGGATGTAGGCGGGTCTGGGAGTAATCGCACCAAGGCAGAGGTGTTCATTGCCGGGGGTCTTGCGCAGACGAATGAGCACGGTGCATTCCTTGAGCCGGGTATTGCAGACCGACTGGTGGCTGTGGACATTGCGTCGCAGCTCGATACCATCTTGAAGGTCCCACCGCTGACGCTTCTGATTAATCCTTCCACCTTCTCCTTGCAGTACACCCGAATCCACCAATTCAGTCAGCGCACCCGAAACGGATTTCTGTACCAGGCCTGGGGGGAAGAGCAACCGACGCTGACCTTCTCTGGGACTATTGGAGCTTTCCTCGCTGGGGCGAATCCGGGGTCTACAGGTCCGACTACGTCCACACCGACAGGTGTGCAGTTCGCGTCCAAGAGAAACTCCGCTGCGTATCAGAACCTGATGGCGCTACTCGGGTTCTACAAGCATGCGGGGTACATCTACGATACGGTGTACAAGACCAACGCTCACCATATGGTTGGAGCCCTGGCTATCGAGTATGATCAGTGGGTGTACGTAGGGCACATGAACAGCTTCAACTGGGGCTACGACCAAGATTCTGTGCAAGGGAAGATTGCCTTTGACATCGAGTTCAAGGTGTCCCAGATGTTCGACAACCATATGCCAATCGAGAGTATCCCTCCGCTCCGGTCTATCACAGACAGCCTGAGTTCTCCTGGGAATGTCATTGGGGGTGTTGTTCCGTTGGTGAATACTACCTCGACAAGTCAGCTTTTTGAGGAAGAGACCACGAAAACGCTTACCGGGGACGCCTGGGCGGGAACGTCGGATGCTCGGGGTGGGGGTGGGGCGGAAGTTCCTACGGGGTCCGGGGGGTGGGAACGTACGTCCTTTGTGGGTGACTTGGCTAGCCCTTAGGGCGGAAGTTGCGCCAACAGAACTGAGTGGAGTGTTAGATGGGCCTTGAGCACCGACCTTACATAGGAACCTGGCGGTTCAACAATCGTTCCCTGGTGCAGCACACCCCTGATGCCATTGTGTTCTTTAACGGTGACACGTCGCTTCCAGGTTGCCCCTCGTGCGGGGGGAAGATTGATCTACAGCCCTACATCACGCAGGTCAGCGTGGACTCCGCTACGGATCCCGCAGGGGCCTCCGCTCAAGTTAGCTTGGCTGTCCCGCTGCACGTGAAGGACCAATTCCATCGGAATGCACAGTTTCTGCTGCGTCCCGGGTTGGAAGTGCATGTGTACATGCGGGGCTACTTTCCGATACAGGGGCAGTATCGAAATGTCCTGCCAGAAGAGACAGGTGGAATCGATGTTGGAGACATCGTCACCTACCCCTACTACCCTACCTTTCACGGGGTCGTGACGCAGGTGGATCATGCGTACAGCGGGGGGTTCCAGGACATCACGTTGGGCTGCGCAAGTTTGTTGAACTTCTGGCAGTATCACAACATGTCCACGAACGCTTCAGCCTTTGGGGCACGCCCGAGCAACTCCAAGTTGAAGCAGTCTCTGGTGGGGAACAATTTCACTGGGATGACGCCATTCAGCATCATCTACAAGCTGTTTCACGATACCGCAGGAGCTGCCGGACAAGTGGCATTCGCTCTGAGTGACAAGACCAACGTGGCGGCCAAGTCCACGGTTGGCGGGGACTCTTTGTTCTCGCTCAACATCCGATATTGGGAAGAGCGGTTCAAGACACGGATGGTCAGTCTTCGGATGCATGGGGCGAGCGGGCAACTTTTCAACACCGCCCAGGCTGCCTTCTTGGGGCGTCTCTCCGGAGACGAGGTGCGAAGTCTGCTCAATGACCAGTGGAAGTTCAAGACGGGAGCCGCTCCCGCTTCCGACTTGTTCTCTGCAGCTCGGACTCTCAACTTTCTTCGCGAAACAGATGATCCCGTGACGGGAGAACGGGTCGTCATGGGTGCCGATGTCATCAATGCGGAGCAACAGCAGGCGGGTACCAGTTCTCCCAAGGGAGGCGGAGTCCCGGGCATGGAGATTAACGTGGCCTCCATGCAAGCCTTCGTGAGTGACATTGGGGAGTGGGGTCAGGTTAACCTCTTTGAGTCCACTTACGAGACGAAGCTCGACATTGTCAACAAGGTCCTGGAGGTGACAGGGTGGGAGTTCTACCAGGATGTGGATGGGGACTTCGTGTTCAAGCCCCCGCTCTACAATTTGGACACTCGTGCCAGTCGCATCTACACGATCAAGGACATTGACATCATCTCTCTGAACTTCAGTGAGAAGGAGCCGGACGTCACTTTTGTCACTTGCAATGGAAGTCAGTTCAAGAATCTGAAGGGAACAGGTCTGGAGGGAGAGTGGGGTGTTCGTGGGCAGTACATCGATTATCGACTTGTCGCACAGTTTGGGTGGCGTCCTGGGAGCTTTGAGACCAGTTACTACAGTAATCCCAGAGCGATGTTCTTCGCTGCGGTAGCGCGCCTCGATGTGATGAACATCGGGGTGAACTCTGCTTCCTGTGCGATACCCCTACGCCCCGAGTTGCGCCCCGGATACCCAGTCTACATTGAATGCCTGGATGCCTTCTACTACTTGCCTTCCTTCAACCATGCGATGGCGTACGGCGGGCAGTGTACAACGAATCTCACTCTCACGGGGAAACGTGCTGCTTTCTTTGCTCCTGGCGTGTCTTCACGGTCGGACTCCCAGGGATCTGGTGTGGATGTTCAGACTTGGCCAAAGGGAACTCATGGGATCGCTTCTATTGATCTAGCCCAAACAAATCTTCCTCGCAGACCGCTTCGTGTCCTGGACAGTGATGGGATGCCGAAAATAATGGGGTTCCCCAACGTTGTCATGGCATTGGATCCTGAGCATGTGAATCCTTTGTTCTTCGTTGCGGGTTTCGACTTGGAATCCGTCGACAACCCCAAAGTCCTCCGCAATGTGATCACAGCGGCAGAGAGCTACAACCTTGTGAGCCGCACTATCTCTTCTAGTGGGGTAGAGGAGATCCGTTTCGAGGTGGACAAATGGCAGACCTCGAAGTTGGATCCTGAGGGGAAGCAGGCGAACCAGTCGGAGACGGGTGGCTTCGTGACTTCCATTCGAGAGAACCGGGTATTCACCTTCGAGGAGCTGGTGGCGGTCAGCACCAAGTATGCGCGATTGTCCACGGAGCCCTCAAAGAAGCTGGAGACGGATATCGAGAAGAGAAATCAGAAGTCTGAGTCCCTTCTGTCAAAGAGATCCCAGCTTTTCGAGCTTGAGAAGCAACGGGAAACAGAAGCTGAAAACAAGAAACTAGAAAGTCAGATTGCAACGCTCAATACGGAGATCAAGCAGCTAACTGCAGACATTGCGGCACTGTCTGCGGGTATCGGTTCGGAGCAAGAGATTCTGGAGCGGTCTTTGTTACAGGATCCCGACGTCCTCTACCTGCGGGACTTGCTCACAATGGTGGTGGAGCGATACCAAAAAAAAACGGGGGACTTCGGCAAACCTTCCGAGACAGCCGGCTTGCTGGATCTCCTGAGCGACAAGAAAGCGATATTCAGCAATGGGCAGCAACCTGGGTTCTACAGGTACTACTCTTCCGCGCACCCCTTGGAGAACATGCAAGGGCAACTGAAGCTCAACACCACAGCAGGGGAGGGTGGCTCCGCTGGGGAAGCGGGCGGGGACATTCCTGGTGGGCGCAAGGTGGTTCAATTTGTGGAGCCCACAAGACCAGGACCAGATGGGGCTCTTCCCGAAGCGGAGCTTGGTGTTGCGCTTGTGCGGAAGGGGTTGAATATTCTTCGACCTTACGCGGAGGAAGTGCTTTCCACAGACCAGATTCAAACCCTCTCTTTTGTGGCACATCATCTGGACAGTGAGGTCGAACAAACGACCTACGAGTATGACGACTACTTCTCAGGGTTGGACCAGGATCACAAAGAGGCAATCTCTGGGGCTTTTCGCAATGCCATCAGCAGCTATACCCCTGGGGATACCCTTGAGGAAACGTTCAAGTCCACATGGGATTCCTTCACCCAGAACTGGGATGGACCCTCTTTCCCCGAGTTCATTTGGTATGCGGATGTGCGTTACGACACGGCAACAACGACCAATACGGAGATCCCCCCGAACTCCAACCCTGCGGCTGCGATCAGTACTCTTCGCACTATCTTTGAGACGGAGCTGTTTTCGCTGACGGGGGCGAATCTATGGGCACGTTGGGTCGCTGCCACGTCACCCCAGGATGACAAAGTCCGAGATGCTGCCGTGAAGGATTTCGGGAATGTTCTCAAGCTCGCAGCAAAAGGAAAGTTTACGATGCGGTTGGGGACGCGAACGAAGAAGAAGACTCAGTTCCAGACGGACTTCTATTCCCCTGTGTTTCCCGTGTCCGATGAGGGTGGGTATGAAGTGGTGGGGGCGTACAGATACGGTCGTGGGTTGCAGATTATGCCCAATGCTACCCTGGAGCAGCTTAGCTTTGTGGACCCACTCCAGTTCGCCACTCCGCAAGCAGTGGAGGATTACTTGGAGACGCTTCAAGGGAGAACACCCAAAAGCATTGGACTTACCACTGCAGATCGATCTAGCACGGATGAGTTACCCCCTGCATACTACGTGCAACGAGAGGCGGAACGTCGTCTCATCCAGGCTATCCGGGATAACCCCGAAACGCCGGAAGGTCTTCTCTCGGAGATTGGGGGCGCTTCCGATGGAGCGCAGTTTGAAGATCCTAACTTGACAGGTGTCAAGATGGGGAACTGGATCACACGTCACAATGAGGGGATCTTCAAGCTGCCCGTTGCGAATGCGGCGTATGCTCTGGGAGACTTGCAGGTCCACACGGATATGAAAGCTTGTGCCTGTCGGTCTACCCAAGCGGATGTGGTGCTCGAAGCCTTCACCACCGAGAAGTTCGTGCGTGTGCTTCCCCCGAACGTGGATATGATCACACAATTCTCTGCGGACTTGATGTTAGAACAGGCGAAACCTTGGCAGCGATTCCGGGAAGCGATCACAACTGCACCTACGTCTACGGGACGGGGGCAGGCCTCCATGGACACACCTCTGAATCACGGGGTTGGCAGCCAGAATGCCCTGGAAACGGCTCTTCGTCTTGCTCAGGAGACAAACGCACGGAGTGTCCAAGTTGCCTCGGGTGGTACTCTTACACCCGCTGAGATAGCCACGGCTGCCGGAGCGACGGCCGGCGCAACGGCGATAGAAGCGGTCACGGAGGAGGACTTGCCGGAAGGGACGGAATTGGACGGGGGTGGGCGTGAAGGGACCGTGTACGAATAGCACGAGGGGTATGCGATGGACCGCATAAGCAAAGGTGATATCAAGTCAGACCTGAACTCGAAGCTCCAGTCGAAGAAGCAACGCACGAGTAGCGGTGCTTCCAGAAACTACCTCGGTGTTGCTCGGGTGATGACGATTAACTATGAGGAGCACACGGTCACCCTTGCTGTGGTTCTGGGAGAGGACCAGGAGTTCCAGCGTCAACCCATCGCGATGACCTACCCCGGAGCTGGTGCAAGACATTTCTTTGGGGCGATGCCAGAGGAAGGTGACCACTGCATCATTGGGCATCTGTCGCAGGAGTCGGATGGACGCACAAGCACGCCTGTCATCCTAGGGTGGATCATCCCAGGTACTTGGATGGGGCATGATTGGCTGACGACACAGCCTTTCGCCCCGGAAGAGTACAGCATGGACACGAAAGATTCGTTCTTCGTGGCAGGTGCCTTCCAGAGAACCCGTCACAAGCTGCGTCACATGGACCCTGGGAACATCCTGTGTTCCAGCTCCCAGGGGTCAGACCTTGTCCTCTCGGAGGATGTGCTGCTATCTAACCGCAGGGGGAACGAGATACGTCTTCGGGACCCGGACCAGGCTATGGTGGTGCGGGCACTTCAACAGTTCACTGCGTTGGCCGGGACACGTACCTACAGTGGAATGGTCCAGCGGGATGCCACCTTTCTCCCCACTTCGATGTTCTGTGATGGCACCCCCTGGGATGGCAACCAGCAGATCAATGTCGAAGAGAACCGACCTTGGACGGATGCTGAGCTGCGTGCCCTCGGCACCGGAAAGGTCTCCGTTGGGGACTTGAACCCCAACCCTGTGTTTGATCGTCGCAATGCGGATGGGTCTCTGGGTACGCTTGCCTCTGGGATGTTCTTCGAGAACAACGTGGACCCTAATGAGTTCCTGCAACAGGGTGGGTTCATAACGTCCCAGGGGAAGACACTGGATGGACGGGAGAAGAGCAATGCGGTGTATGGAGGCAAGTCCTTCTTTCGCGTCTCTGCCTCCCAGGTCAATGATGGGCGTCCTGCGAATGCGGTTCTGGGAGTGGGAGACCAAAGCCATTCCTACACAGAGCATCGACTTGAGGTTGCCCACACTTCTGATGGGAGACTTCCGGTTACGGATCAGACAGACGGATTCGATGCAGAACGTCTCCCCCGCACCCCTCTCACGGGGGAGGATGGTTTGGGGAGGTCTTCTTCAGCTCCCTTCATCGAGTGCGTGTATGGAACTGTGGTGGGGAATGACCCCTTCAGTAAGGCTGGGAGGCAGGTCTACGGGATACCCCTCAAGCCTGTTATCTTCGAGGACTCCACCCCCGGTAAGGGACCCTCTCCGACATTGGAACCCGCAACGCATGCGGAGCTGGGAGACCAAGCGGCGATGCTGTTCCGCATGTTTCCGCCTCTAGCAGAACAACCGGGTTCCCCCACATTCTGGTCCGTGACCAAGGACGGGCGTTTCAAGGCGTCCATCGGAGGACCGCAGAATGTGGACTTCTCTGCAGAGATCGCGCTGCGCTCCGGGTTGCGTGTCAACACTGCAGGTGTGCTGCGGCTGGAAGCAGAGGGTGGCCTGGAGCTGAACATTGCCAATGGAGATGCCAAGAGCAATATGGGGCTCAATCTGTCTTCTGACAAGGGGGCAGTTCGAGTCTATGGCGGTGGGAAGACGACGCAGGGGACGGTGGCTTCTCAGACAGCACCCGCAGGGGCGGGTGAGTCCAACCTACCCAGTTTGATCTTGGAAGGAAAGGACAACGTCCTGATCAAGTCTGGGCGACAGGTCATGGTTAACACGACAGACATGGCCGTGCGGGCTACCGGCTTGTCTTTCAGTGCTTTGTCTGGGATCGGGATGGAAGCGGGTGACCGCATTGGGTTGAACTCGAAGACCTACGACCAGATCACCAATGGGAAAGCCACCTATAACTTCCACGGGTACAAGGACAACCTCCCGACCAACGGTGCTTTCCGCAGCACGACGTTCACCGGAATCAGTATTGGGAACGTGGACGAGTACCTGGTGGTGCAGGGAGACCGAACGGAAGACTTCCTGCTCGGCAATCACACCACCACAGTCCAGGTCGGCAACCTCACGTACGAGACGAATGCGGGAACCTGGAAAGCCCGAGCTGGGGCAAATGAGCTGTCTGTGGACGTCGCTTCGGGGATCTCGGGTCAGGTGTCTCTTGGAAACATCACCCTTGACGCTATCGCAGGGGCCGTTACCATTTCTGGTCAAGTGTCCCTCACAGCAAAGAGCACGGGTCCAGCTGTACTAAGCGGTGCCACTGGAGTAACCTTGGGAGGTCCTGGCAAGAGCGGGGCAATTGTCTGTGGCATGGACTTGGATCCTCTGACGGGTGCCCCCCTCTCCACGTATGGGATGGGGAGTCCAGGGCATCTACTCGGACCCTCAGTGTGAGGTAGAATGTGGCTCTCACGTCAGCAGCCGTCACCGCAGCTATTCTGGCTGCTGCGCCAGAGATGGCGGGACCAACAGGGTCTATTCTAGCCCAGGCCGTGGGTGCTGCGGTGGTCCCCTGGGCTAACCTTGTCGCAAACTTGGCGTTGACAGGGGTCACCTCTGGGACTCTAGGTGCAGGCACTGTCCTGGGGACTCTTCTGGTGCCTTCGAATGTGGCGGTAGTTTCCGGGGGATTGTCTGCGGCGGGGGTCTTGGGACCAACGGCTCCCATCTTGGCCAAAGCTATCGCCATTGGCATTTCTACGTCCTTTTCGACGGCGCAGTACACTGGACCCTCTATCGGAGTGGGTATGGGGATTGACAACTCCCTTGTAGCGCTGGCGAATGCCTCTACTCTGATCTCTCTTCTGTCTGCGGGACTTCTCGGTGCTTCAGGTCCGTCTGTTTGCACTGGTATTGGTAATGGCATCGCCAGTCTCCTACTTCTGGCGACAGGAGTTGGAGTCGTGACGGGAGCCCCCTCAACTGTGTCTGGTGTTGGTACCAGTGGCCCAAGCACTGTTTTCTAGGTTGCACTGATGACTTCAAAGCTCACATCCGGGTTCGTTATCAAGCCTCTCAAGGTCGCCTCCACAAATGCGGTGGATACGGCAACTCCGAACAACGGTGTCGTGAGAGACGTAAAGCCCATTCCCACGTCCTTCGACCTCGGAGTGGGAGGGTCGGTGTTGGATGTTGCGGGAGACCAGTACCGCGTAGCGTTTTTGGAGGGTCCGAATCAGGAACCCTCTGAGTATTTGGTGTGGGCTGCCAACAACTCCAATCTGGCACTCGTCGAGGATGACTCTTGGAGCACCACAAACGGAGTGGGGAAGATTCCTTCGGGGACGGCCATCGTTCTGGATTCCAGTCCCCCGGACGGAGGGCAGAGGACGGATGGAAGCACGCGGCTTGTTGTCACCGACAACGGGGGGAGGTCCCTGGCGAAGATCCTGTCTGTAAAGGTCATTCGAGGGGATGACTCCCTTCGGGTCGAGCACACGCTGTCATACCCCACGGACTTCTCTGTGCCCGACGCGGACTCGGGTTTACTCTATCTGGTGGACAATGCCACGACACAAGCAGCTCTGACACCGGCTACAGGAGAGCACCCGGCTTTCAGCGCACTCCGTCGGGATACCATCACAGAGGTGGAGTACGTCATTGCTCAGGCGAGGTTCTGGTGGACGCGCAATGATGTCTACCAGACGAGGTTCTCCTGGAATGGCCGCACGCAACGCTGGGAGCCTCTTCGCGGCGGCTCTCCGTCCAACTTGGGTGTTCTGCTACCCCTGGAGACGTACGCGCTACAACCAAGCCCTGAGGGCCTTACAGAGGGTGTGTACCTTCCGGGAAGCCTAGACTTTGATAGCTACAGTATGCTGCGTGTGGGTTCCTCTCCGAATGCGCAGAGCATACCCATTGCGCCGAACCCCAGCGGCCCCTTTGAGGGTGTCTTGGTGGTCACGGACGAGTCTGCGTCCACTGTCTTTGACTTCTCCTCTTACACCCCTCCTCCAGCAGCTGTTGTGGGGGTGACCAGTGGGTTGCTCCAGTGGAATCAGAACTTCGTGGCTCAGAATGCGGGTCTGAGCATCTGGTATGTGCCGCAGACCTTTGACCCAGAATCTAAGGGACGCTTGGGTTTGCTTCTCGACGCAAAGAGCACCCCGCTGCACATTGCTCCCGTCCCAGGTCTCTCCGAGAACCCGCATTTGCGTTTAGGATCCCGGAAGTATTTGACAGTGATCCCCGTGGCCACAGAGGCGGAGCAAGATGCATTGCCATCTGTCCTGGAAGGAACCGTCTCGGTCACAGGGTCGACAGGACGGTTGCGGTTTAGCCTGGAGGACATTGCCAAGGCTGACCCTGATGACTCTGGATTCGACATTCGATATCTGAACGTGGAGGTCTTCTACGACGGTGTTTCTTTGAACAGGAAAGCACAACCTGTTCGTAGCCCCACGGCTGCTATCGGAACAGGAGGGGAAGAGGAAGTCGTTGCGGATAGCAATCTCCTCTACCTGCGAAATGCGGAACCGCTTCCGGGTTTGGGGACCTCCGGCATTCTGCATGTTCCGGACGGCACGGGGTCTATCCCTATACCCGGAAATGCTCACTTGCGCCCTGGAGGGGATAGCTCCTTGGAGGATGACTATTCCGGTTTGCTTCGTTGGGTCGAAGGGGTTGGGGATAGCATTCTGTTCACACGATCCGGTTCTCTGGTGGAGATTCGGGTGGTGGACACCTCTGCGGACTTTCCCTCTTTCCGTTTTCACATTCCTCAGGGTACGGGGTACATCGCGAGGAAGCTGGAAAAGTCTGGGAACTTTGACCGGGGCTCCCTTGTGGAGTTGGGCGTTACCGATAGGCAGAGGTTCTCTGGGGAGCTTCTGTACTTTCTCCAGGCAGAATTGCTTCCCGCACAGTACACGGAACAAGCTCGTGTGTTCTCTCGCGTACGGCACACGTTCACGTTGGATGGGACTGAAAGTTTGCATTTCGCCATCGACGGCGGGACTGTGGTGAAGACGGTAGCCCCTTCCGGTGCGGGGACGTACACAGCAGCTCAGATTGCAGCTCATCTCAATTCTGGTTTGTCTGCTGGCAGAGCCTACGAGCTATCTGGGCATGTCGTCTTGGAAGCAGAGGACCCAACGTCTGGAACTATCGAGATTGGGTTTGGGTCTTCTACACGGGATCTTTCGGGGGCTGCGGCGCTTGGACTTCTTCCAGGGTGGAGAGTTGACACAACGGACCCGGCCACGTTTTGGCTTCCCGATTCCGGGGTCAGTGTTGGGTTGTTCCGAAGCCCCTCAAATCTGGACAGGGCAGAAGGGGTACCCGATGCGCAGGCTCGTGTGCGATTTGAGGAGAAGCTTCTGGTTCCTTCCACGCAAGCACAACCTTTTGTGTTCCTGACCAATCCACCGTTGCGGGATGTCGCGGGGTTCGACGAGGACGTGTTTTTCAAGGTGGTTTCAGGGGACGGGGCACGCCTCCTCCGAAACTTCTCTGAGGTGGAGTACAGGTTCACGGAGGACAATCCGAAGTATGCCTGGCTGGAAGGTCACACCGAGCAAGCGGCAATCACTCGTCCTGTCACGACGCTGAACTTCCAACGGACGAATATCTCTTCGCCCACACTCCTCGGAGTGGTGGGTGGGGGTTTGTACAGTTCTGAGGATGGCGGGCCTCTTCAGCGTCAAGCTTTAGGTACGGACTACCTCTTGGACGCGGGTGGGTCTACCGGGGGAGCCACCCTAATCACTCAGGTGGGGCGCAAGATTTCTTCCGGGGCGCGAGGCTCTTTTACGGCCGGGGAGGCTACCTTCACCGACTTGACCGCTACGTTCCAGACAGATTCGATTGCTCCGGGGTATCGACTCAAGCTCTTGTCTGGGGATGCGACGGGGCAGTCCTTTATTGTCCAAGAGGTCCTCAGCGAGACTCGGCTGGTCGTCGCAGTCCCGTCTTTTCCCGTAGGGTCCGGGGGCATCCCCGTGGCCTGGGAGCTGTGTGAAGGTTTCTCTGCGAACGTGTATGACCCCAGTCTTTTGGCTGACGTGGTGTATGAGGAGTTCAACCATCTCCAAGAGGAGCCGTTCCGAGTGCGTTTGCTCTCCTCTGTTGGGGAGATCCCTTCCACAGACTCTGAGCAGATAGCCAATCGAAATGTGGCCTTCGTAGCGGATGCCATTGAGCGAGGCCGCAGTATGGCTGTGCGCTTCGGGTTGGAGAATCGAGTCAGTGAGGTGTCCCTGACACTCCTCCAGTATCCCGAGTTGGGGCTCCTGGCGAAAGGATTGCTCATCCCAGATGCTCTGTCCGATGATCACTTCTTGAATCAGACGTTCCGAGTACGAGTGGGGAGTACGCAGTTCACGCAGGGTGTGGACCTCTTCCCCGTGACCTCTTTCACGGTGCCAGCTCCCGCCACAGGCACTGTGGAGTATCTCACCAGCACGGGGGAGCTGGCTTTCGCGACGGATATCCTCACGGACTACCAGAGCGCCATCGTCCGGTACGAACAGGAGTTTCTCCCTGCGGCGCAGGTTCCTGTAGGAACAGCGGAGCTGAACTCTTTGACGGGGGAGTTGAACTTCGCGGCGTTTGAACTGATGGCCTACCATCAGCGCACGGGGTACTTCGTCGAGCAAATGGTCACGGAGAGAAGAGTTGATGTTGCAATGAACCCCCTTGCGGGAAGTTTCGTCTTCTTCCAGCCTCTGCGTGAGGGACAGATTGTCGAGGCGCACTATTTCGTTGCGGACAACCAAGGTGGGAAAGCCCTGGACGAGGATGGCAATGCTATCGAGGTCCTGGAGTTTCTTCCCCTGTACATACGATCCGAGGAAGCCTCGCGGGTTACCCCTCAGGCATACACGTTCAACTCCAATGGAAAGACGGCGGATGACCGCATTGCGCCTGCTGTCTATGTTGATGTCAACCGACAAAACTATGGTTCAAAGACCACAGCCGAAGTGGTCTTCGATCCCGAGCCTTACATCTACTTCCAGGGTTTTACGGTAGACGCGAGTTCCGTTGTCAAGATTAGCTACGCCGTCTTGGAAGCCTTCGGGGGAGAGACAGGGTATTCTACGTCGCAACGCCCAGTGTACCGCCCGCCATTCTTCCTGGGGAAGAGGCAAACAACCTTTACACTGGAAGGGGATCGCTCTGCGGAATTGACTCCCGGGAAGGTGCTACGCCTGGGTGCTAGGCCCTTGTACATCCAATCCTCTGTCTGGGACTCGGTTCAGGACAGCACAACAGTGACAATCTACCCGGAGCTGGAACAAGAGGTTGGGATACGAGCCCCTGGAAACGACGTTCTTTCTCTGTTGACTTCGGTCCCTGTGACAACTCTTGTCAATGGAGTTTCCACGTCAGCCGCTGCGGGGTTCCTGCTGACGGTGACAGCACCCTACGCACCTGTGCGCAAGGGAACTCGGGAGATCCGTTTTGAAGGGGACCTGACACAGTTTGCCGTGGCAGGGCATCTTATCGAGGTGGGGGGTGTTCCCTTCCTCGTGATCAACGCCAGCCAGTCTGAGGATGGCGCAACGACCTCGGTGGAAGTTTCGGTCGCCTTCCCACGGGAGTTTCATTTCGGTTCGGATGCGGTGAAGCTTTCCGTCCGCCCCGTTTACCCGGACGGTGCTTTGCAGTTCCTTGGGCGGAGCCCTCTACTTCGTTCGGAACCGTTCGAGTTAGTGCTGTTCGGTGAGCGGGACCGGAGTGGGGATCTCCTTCCAGGTAGAACGCTTGAGCTTGGGGTGGAGTATGACATCGATGCAGAGAGCGGGAACGTCACTCTGATTGAGGGTAACCAGGCGGGGATTAGAACGGGGCAGCGGTTCTTCCTCCGTTACACCAAACTCAAGAGTTTGCAGCCGAGACTAGGTTCTGGGTACGTCATTCTCCCGCGCTTTCGAGCGGACTTCCACCACGTCACTGTGCCTTCCGAGGACAACCAGTTCCTGGCCACTTCTGTTCTGGGGACCTTCACCTTCCACAACCCGGATAGTTTCTTCTTCCGGGTGGACACGATGGACAACTTCATCTCGGAGGTGCAGCAGGACCGTGTGAACCTCCTTGCTTCCCAGAACCCTTCGGGAGGACCGATAATCACAGTTGCCAGTCCCGTGGAGAATCAGGACCGAGGGTTTTCGGGGTTTGGTTCACAACGCAGGTCTCTTCTGGACAGCGACCGTGCTGGCAGGACACTCTTGGACTTCTACAATTCCACGGTATCTTGCTTGGAGCAGGTACAGGAGACGTACAACGGTTTGCTTGTGGGTGACCGTGACGGGAAGTTTCAGCATTTCGTTGGCCGGGGTGCTCGTTTTGCACCCCCGGGGTTCGAGGATGAGATCACGGGATATCTGAATCCCAGGTACCTGTGGACCGAGGTCTTCCTCTCGGAGACGAGTACGCAAGCCGTACCCATCAGGGCACTTCCTAAGGACCCCCTGGTAGATCCTGCTACCGCCACTCTGGTGAGCGCTGAGTTGTTGGGGAACCTTCCTCTTCCGAATGTTCTGGAGCAGCTCCTGGCATCTCAGGAAGTGCTCTTGCGCAATGCGGTGGATGATCTTCTCTTGACCCAGAGGGGAGTTGTCACAGCGGTCCTCTCTGGTTTTCCTCCTGTGCGGATGTACCAAGCCAGTGGGGTGTTCAAGAGCATGGCTGAGCCGCAGCAGTTCAGCCGGTTGTTTCCTACGACGACGCTGGCTTTCACGACGACCGTGCCGGGGCTTGGTGCGGACCCTGCGAATGGTAACTTGGGGGTTTACGCCTTCCGGCGAACGTTGTTGAATGCCGGTGGGGATGCAGAAACGCAATCCACCTATCAGCAGTCCATGGCAACGCTCTCGAATCCTGTGCAGGGTGTGCTCACGAATATCGTGGATGTTGCAATATCAGACCGTCTCCCAAGAGCCCGTGTGGTTTCTTTCTCCAGTACGGGGTATCCCGAGGTGGACCTCTTCAGCTCTGGGTTGCCAGCAGCACTCCTATCTGTAGTTCCCTTGTCCGAGTTCCCTGTGGACACGAGCACGGGTCTTCCAGACACAGGTCGTCTTCTCTCCCAGGCGTTAACCTCGGGTGCGGTGTTCGACATTGCCACGGGCAACCCGGATCTTCACACGCCTCCTTTCGAGACAGGGCAACCCTTGGCTCTGGGAAGGTCTAACGGGGAAGTTGTGGTCTTGCGCTATGTGCGAGAGAAGGTGGACATCCAAGGAAACGCGGTCTTTGGTGGGGTGTACGTCAAGGACGTCCTGAGCGGGTGTATTGTCACTTTCCAGGGGAAGTCTGGGAACATACTGAACGCTGCGGACATCGTCACGGTGGATGCCAGTGGTCTTCCCCTCCCTGTAGAGATGGGTCCTGGGGATTCTCTCTTCGTTGTGACGGATTCAGCCACAAACATTGCACCCTCAGATCCCCCGACGCAGGCGGACATTGAGCGACTTGCCGCGTCTTTGGCTTCCTACCGCATAGGGGTTGACCTGGGAGTTAACAAACAGACGGGGGAGGTGCTGGACATCACGCAATCCTCTTTTGCGGACCCGTCCAACCTGGCTTTGAAAGAGCTTCTCGGGCAACACCCACCCGTTCCGGGGACGAGCATCGAGGCTCTGCTGACCTTTTCCAATGGGAGCGTGAAGCACACACAATTCCCGGCTCTGGACAGCCAGGCACGAAACGACTCCGGGGATGAGTCCCTGCCCTACAAGGTCTGTTTGGAGACGGAGCAAGTACTACTGCGAAAGGCAGCGCAGGCTTTGCGGGAACTCCGATACGACAGTCCGGTACCCAGTGCGGTATACCCGGATGAAATATTGGGTACAGACGGACAGGTGTACCTTTCCCACTCCCTTGGCTTTCCTCCGGCCACTCTAGTCACGGTAGAAGATGCGCTCCCAGTGACAACAGCCGGATCCTACACGGCACATTCCGGCATGGGGGATGTGCGGCAGTACGATCTTCTGCTGGTTCAAGTGGATGACACCGCTTCGTCTATCAACCAGGGCTCGCAAGGCATCTTGTCTGTTGGGGATGTGTCTCGTGCGGGGGGTCATAGCTTTTTGGAGCCTCCGCGCTTTATCACGCAGACGCGGAAAGGGGATCGAATCAGGTACAAGTTGAACAACGCAATGACCCATTTCACATCGTCTCTGGGAACCTCTGGGGTTACCGTGCAGGAGAGCGGTGGAAACACGTCGTTGTTGTTCTCGGATGTGGGGTTCTACCTAGACGACGGGGAGGGAACGAGTCAGGGTGGTCTCAACCACATCTTGGACAATGCCCTCTTGCCGTTCCCAAACGAGAACTCCATTACAGTCCGCTTGTATGATCAGAGTACCGGGTCTCTCCTCCAGACTCTGGTCTTCTCGGGGCGCATTGCCGCCCCCGCCTCCTCGGCCACGGGGGGTCTCGGCACGGTCTACAATGCCGCACCTATCAGCATTGGGGGTGGGGCTATTGTGTACCCTGGGGTGAGTTTCGTGGACTTCACGGCCCTCGGAGGAGCTTCCCCGGGTCCTGTGGGACCCTTTGACGTGACGATCTCTATCGACACCTACACAGCGGGTTTGTCTGGGGATCGTATAAACACGGGAAGCAGTACCGCCTACATTTCCTCGGATCGTTTGACCTTCCTGGAATCTGTGGACCTTTCTACAGCCCGCGACAGATGGTTCGGGTTTCCCACGGGTCTGGAAGTCTTGACCGTGACCAGTCCTGACAGTGAAGACATGACAGTGAATAGTCCCTTCTGGGTGAATGGGAATCTTCCCTTTACCTTCTTGGAGCGCACTCCTGGGTCTGTCGGTTCTTTCCAGGCGGCTACTTCCGGGGGAGCTGGGGATGAGAGTGGTGCTATCAAGGTGATGGCCTGGGAAGGGTTCTACAACACTCCAATCCTGAGCACAGGACCCGTGCAATTCTCTGCGATCCCTTCCTCTTCGCAGGACACGTCTGGTGTCATCTGCCAAGGTACTGGAGGCTGCAATGGGAGCAGTTCTCAATACGACTTTCGTGTGACGGATATCGAAGTACTGTCCGGGTCTCTGCCGAGGGTGTACAAGGGAGACGTACTAGTAATCGACACGGCTGCAGACCCATCCCCAGCCTCGTTTCCGGGAGCTTTGGCCACGACAAAAGCGGGTGCGTATCTGATTCGTCAGGTAGTGGAAAGCAACGATACCGTGCTGCACCCAGACCGTCGGGAGGTCACCCTTACGGCGAATGCCGGGGATGGATTTGGGTGGCTGGACGTGCGCTTTCCCAGAGTTGTCACCTACGATGATGTGTTGAAGAGTCTCACGGTGACAAGCATCACCTTGGTGGAAGGGTCTCCGACAATGCATGCGTTCCCTGTTACGGGTCGCGTGTACGTGCTGACAGCTAACTTTGCGGAGATTGCCAACGCTACAGACTACACGGCATACAAGTCTGCTGTGGTCAGTGCCCAGTACGCATCCGTTTCCCAGCCAACTAACCAGTTCCTGGGTTTGACGGATTTCCGGGATGCTGGTGGAGTGGTCATTGCGTCTTCTGTGTTTGCGGCTGCCGCAACAGTTGGAAGGCAAATATCCGGGATGACCTATTTCCAGGCACAGGTGGGGGGAGAGCAGGGGCTTCCTTCCTTGAATGTCGTGGGCCGGGATACGTCGGACTCTATCTTCGGGGTGCGACACTTTTCGGTGCAGGGTGATCTTGTACCAAGTAGCCCAGCGGCTGCTTTGTTCTATGATGGTAGTCTGGGAGAGATTGGAAAGGTCTCCGGGGCTGGTGTTTGTATTGTGGTCACCCAGAGAGCTGTTTCACCGTCCACATCCTTTGTCTCGGATGCGGATGCTTCGGTGTACCCCGCAATCCCAGGGGTTGTCGACATCACCTCGATTCTCCCAGCCGACTGGGCATCCTTGCACCAACCCGTGGCGCACCCCAACAGCTTGGTCTCTTGTGTGCTTCCTGGGGAGTCTTTCGTGACGGAGAGCAACCTCAGTGATCCTGGATTCTGGGCACAAGCTGCGATTTTCCTGGAGCCCTCCTGGCCGACCCCCACGCAGAACTTGCTTCTGTCAGCCCAGCTTGTTGACGCGAACCATAGCTTGGCCCTGAGCCGGATTGGGATGCAGGACGTCAACAATTTCATTCCTTCCCCCATCTCCCAGGAGCGTGTGCGCTTCGAAGTGCGTCGCATACGTCGTTTCGGAGCAGGTGTGCAAAGTATCCTGGAAGCACTCCAGGACCTCCAGTTCACCTATGCTGTCCGACGTGGCGATATTGTTTCCTACTCTTCGACTCGACAGATGGGGATCGTGGAGACAGATGGGGGGACGCAGCTTGGTTTGCTGACGGATACCCGTGTGAACATCAATCCCGGAGATTCTTTCCGACTCCTGGATGCGTTGGGGAACGTGGTCGAAGAGGTTCCCATCTTGGGTGTACGCAATGGGGTGGAGCTTCTCCTGTCGCCTCCAGGGTTGACGGTTCCCCTCCTAGGGAACCGTTTTGAGGTGTACCTCCGACAACCTCTGGTGCCGCATGAACAATCGCATGCACAGCTTCTGGAGCTTGCGACAGATTCCTGGGTTCACGAAACCACTGCCAATGTGGGTACGGGTGCCGGGGGTTTCGTCACGGATACAGGAGTGCTCAAGGATACAGGTGTCTCGGGTACGGGTCTGGAAACCTTCACGGCGTTGGGCGTTCAAGAGGGTGACTACGTGCTGGTGGATGCTTCTGGAGAACTCAACCCCACGGGGGCACCCACAGTCCGTGAAAGGGGAGTCTCTCCCCTTGGCGACCGTGGAGTCTCTACGCGGGTGGATGGAAGTTACGTAGCAGGTCGTCCTAGCGAGCTAGATGACAATCGTGGCTTCTACCGTGTGGTCGCAGTAAACGCGGACAATCTGGTATTGTCGGGGGCTTCTAAGTTTGCCGGGGACCTCTCCAGCGGGGATGTGATCTTCGAGAGCGGGGGGTGGGAACTCGCTCTCTATCCCACGATCCACGACTCGTTGCTCCTTCCTGGTGGTATTGAAGGGCAGAATGACCTGCGTAAGACGGCACTAGCGGGGGAAATTGGTTCACCCGCAGGGTCTTATCTGGGAAATGCGTATAGCATCGCTCCATTCTCCTATCGCGTACTGAGACCAATTGGCCTTCTTACAACGGAGACGGTGGAGCTTCTGTTGATGCTTCGGGAACGGTTTCTCTCTTGGAGGGAAATGCTGGACCAATGGGTCATGGAAGGGGGGACGTTCTTCATTTTCCAGAGAGACTCCCAGGCGGAGGATCTCCGACAGGGCCTCTTGAATGTGTCCGTGACATCGGGGTTAGAGGGTCAGGTAGGGGTTGCTCCCTTCGCGAACGATGCCGATGCACTGTCCGTGCTGGACCGTCGATTCTGGGTGTTGGATTCTCAGTTGGATTACACAGCACCCCCTTTTACGGGTGGGGATGCGTACACGTCTTTCCGCACAGGAAGAGGGCGCCCTGTGTTCCCCGATGACATCGAAATGGCTTTGGGCAATCGAGACAACCTGAGAGACTTCCGTTCCGTGTGGCTGGACTACCGCGTGAATCTAATCTCGGGGACGTTGTCTGCTATCAGGCGGTATGATGCACAGGAGCCACAACGCGAAGCAAATCAACGTGACCTGATTCGATTTCGTGGAGGTGCGGGGTGAACGATAAGGAAAAAGAGCTACGAGAGAGACTAGAAGCACAGGGCGTGAAGGTTGGTAGCTGGACCCAGCGGGAGGCGAAGGAAGTTCGCCCTCAGTTCTCTGGCAATATGCTTTCTCTGTTGGAGCAACTGCGGGAAGTCATTCAGGGCCAAATCTCGTCAGATGCTGAAAAGATCGGGCAGCTTCGAGAGGCTGCACACCGAGTGAAGTACGGCGGAGGACGGTAGATGGCTGTCATTGGAGCATGGAACAAACCAACGCAGTACTCCCTGACGGCGCGCTTTCCCAAGATGCCCTCTTGGGTGGAGGGCATCAGGAGCACGATCAACAATCTCATTGACTTCCTGCTGGGGGTTCTGGATTTAGCCCTAGCAGCTCTGGAGATTGTGAAGGCGTTTGCGATTGGGTTCCTAGACCCCATAAACGCTATCATCGATGCCATTCTTGCGGAGGTGGAACAGGTTCTGGAGAACTTGCGAAAAGCAGGTCTCTATTTGGCAGGAGACTGGTATCTAGCGCAGCCTCCCTTTGAGGATCTAAGGGGCGGGTTCGCGGCGTACAAGACGCGCATGACAGCTCGGTTTACGGACACCAAGGACCCCTCTAGGCCAGACCTTTCGGACCGTATCCCAGTCTTTGCAATGTTTCTCTATGCTTCTGTGGACTTTGCCGGTATCCACACGTTGGCTCAGTTTCTGTCGCAGTTGGTTGGGTTTCTAAACTTCAATCTGCGTAGCACGAAGACTCTCCAAACTCCAGTGGACATTCGCGCTCAGTACAGTAGCGTGGATGGATTTCTGGGCGTCTTCGAGAACTTGGCAGAGACCTTTGTTCGTGCAGGGCAGGCAGTCAACACGCAGGACATTACAGGGGGTGAGGCACTCACGCTGAGTTCTTTCTCCTCGGCTCAGGTGCCGGATGTTGCGCAGCTTACCTGGAAGTTGGGGGGTGCTCCCAAGAAGCGTCCTTCGTTGGGTCTTCCGGGACCTCCCCCGGCAGGGTTCCTCATTGAGGTTTCGACAATTCGAGAAGGTCTCCAGGTGTTTTATGACAGACCCTTGCCGAACTCCGCCAAGGTGGAGGGAGGATCTGGGACGGTGCAAGACCGAGAGGTCGGGAGGGTGGTGACCCCAGAGGGTGTGCCGTTGGTTCTTTACGGGGGGGCAGACCAAGTAGAGTTAGATGGCATTGGCTACAACGACAGCATGAAGGATTTGGGGCAGGTCAAGGATGGAGCCCCTCGTGTGTTTGCGTTGCGCAGTGCTGCTGACAATGTCCCCATTCCCCTGGAGCTGCTGAAGTTTGGTAGCGTGGACTTGCTTCAGAAGACGTTTTTCGTTTCTGTGCTGGACATTTTTGGAGCGATGGTAGCGCTGTTCAACCCAGACTACTTCCAGGAGGCGACCTATACCAAAAACCTCCGCTTCGATGAAATGCCCTACAATGTGGACTTCGAGATCGGTAGCGATGGTAAAGTGGAAGCTAAGAATCCCCAACGCCCGCAGACGTTCTATGCGCGGATCTCCACGGTCTCCAGTAACATCACTCGCAAGGATGACTTCCGTTATAAACTCCGCGATGCGACCGCAGATAACCCTGGGAAGCCACTGCAGGCGGAGTACAGCACCATCCAGCTGAATGAGGGAGCGGGGGTACAGGGGAGTCGCGGAGACCGAAGTGAGCCTTCTACTGTCTTGGAGATCACATTCCCCTCGGACAGTGCCAAGGTCTATTTGCAGCAGCTCACAGCTGCCTTAGCAGTCTTGGCTTTGAGTCGAGCGGACTTGGAAGTGGGCGAGGAAGACACGCAGCTAACTTTCCGGAGCGGAAAGGCGAAAACGGCGACAGGACTGGAACCCTTTGCGAAGCTGATTCCCAGCATCCTCCTGGCAACCAACCCTAACGACTTCTACGACTTGGCGGACGAGGACACCGAATCTTCCGATGTCCTGACGTTCCGGCAGTCTCTCTTGAAGGGATGCTCCAGGGTGGCGGCAGACCTTTACCGCAAGATGGGTGCGCAGCCCGGAGCCGAGAGTGAGCTGTTCCAGGGAGCTTCCTCCCTGCTGACGTTCAAGTGGTCCGATGCCATCAATATGGATGACAACGTCAACTCGTATGACGAGACGATCCTGGGGTCTTTGTCAGACTACACCACTGTCCCCGGACTGGCTCGGAATCCAGAGTGCGCAGGGCAAAAGCTCCGTCGTGGGATCATGTTGCGAAATGTTGGGCGGAAAGTCACGGTGAAGAGCAGGGAGCCTGGGTTCTACTCACAGACTTTGGGTGAACTGTCTACCGCGAGCTTGAACTTTGGCGGCATCACGATGGGGTCTGCGGATCGCTCCCCCTCGTTGTCTGTGAGCGCCCGTGATGGGTCCACCCACATTTACTTTGTGCGGAACATCATTCCCCCGGAGGTCTACGCGGCAGCTTCCCAGGTGCTGTCCTTTGCCTCTGGCCCCGCGCTGCGTCCTGCTGAGGATGGTGCGTGGCTCTCCCTTCGATTTGGGCAACTTATCCCAGGGTTTGATCTTCTATTGGACATGATAGTTAACTGGGTCCGCTCTCTACAGCTTGGGGCTTCCTCCATTGTGGATGCTATCCTGGCATACATTGACTTCCTAGAGAGTCGTGTCTTGGAGCTTCAGGCGTTGCTTCGTCGGTTGGATGCAATCGTGCAAGGCCTCATCCCCATTAGGCTCCCTCCGGTGGGTGCCTTGTTTCTGGTTGGGAAGGGAACGACTGACATCCTGAGCCAGTTCCTGAGCGCTGCGGAGGCTCCTCAAGATCCGGCAACCTCCTATGGTGGGGGTGCTGTTCTTCTTGCTGTGGGAGCCCCTGAGTTCCTCATCAACCTCTTCATGGAGATGTTTGCGCTATGAGCTTCGGTTGGATGGGGACATTCCGGCAGGGTGCCTGGAGGGCCTTTCGGTCCTTTGTTTTGCAAGAGCGTCAGGACGTGGGTCGACGTTTGTCTGTGATTCGGGCGGAGCTTCGGCGGATTGGGAGCATCACCGTTATCTACCAACAGACGCAAGATGAGACCACAGGGGAACTTCGAGTCACGGAACAGCGTCTTGGGTTCAGTGTCACCCGGAACTCTTCCCTAGAGCGACTGGTGCAAGCCTATGTGGCTCTCGGGGGGAATCCTTTCGATGTATCCCACTTCTTCATCCCAGACCGAGCCGTGGCCGTCTCGGAGAATGCAGAGGGGTTCACGACAACAGGGCATGAGTACCCCTGGGGTGGTGTAGCGTACCCTATGACAGCGGAGCCCAACGAGCCGGAGAACTCCTGGGGTTCCTACCCGGGAGGGTACATTCCGCTACGCAAGTACCTTCCCGGTCGCATTGGCGGTCGAAAGGACATTGATGCGGATGCGGAAGCGGTTGTCAACTTCATCACGGCGCTCCGCAAACCTGTACTCCAAGAGATACGCCGAAAGCGAAACGATATTGAGGCTTGCATCATCAAGCTGTGTGACTTGCGAGAGCAGCTAACCCAGGAGCAGTCTGCGATCCTTGTGCAGGCTTTCGGTGGGCTTTCTGATAGCAGTATCGGATTTGATGAGGCTCGTTTCGCTCATGTGCTGCGTGTTCCGCGTATCACGCAATTGCTAGATGAAATCTTCTTCTCTGTGGACTCCGATGGGGTGGTCGACTTCGAGACAACAAACACCACGGAGATCGCGAAGTACAGCAACCTGCTGCAGGATATTCTACCCGATGAAGCGAACACGGCTCTCTGATTCTGGCCTATCCCTTCTATAGTCTTTCTACACAGGGACAGGAAAGGCGCTTCCAAGGGATCACGGGAGCGACCTCTGAATCAAGGCTGTAGACCATCATGTCGAAGGATATCCAGCTTGCACATAGATGCCCGCACCTAACCGTGGAGGAGAGAGTCTTCCTGCACACGGATCGCCGTTCGCTTCCTACCCGGCAACCTGTGGGGGCGGATTCTTCTGTTCGCATCCTCGCAAACAACGACATTGTGATCCCCCGCTATGGCCTATACAACCAAGCGCAGCTCTTTGGTTCCCTCTCGGGTCCCTTCCATATCATCTCGAATGAGGCGGAACTGTCTGTACAATCTGGTACGGAGTTTCTCTCGGTACAACTTCCGACAGGTTCTCGTGTCGAGACCGATGTGGTCGTGAAGGCTTTGAACACGGCTTCCGAGGCTATCCTGGCGGAGAACTCGGGTGGTCACATCGTGCTTACCGAGACCGCGAGCATGGGGCGGGATTCCTCACTGTATGTGAGTGGGTCCGCAGCTTCTTCGCTAGGATTTGCTCTGCAGCCTCGGGATCGCGGGCGCCAGGTGTACCCCGGGTGGAGTTTGGCTAGACGCCCAGATCCGGTGATGGATAACCGTTTCCCTCGCTTTGATGCCCCTGTGCAGCAGAGCCCTGTCTTCAAGGTCACGTACACTGTCCCAAAGCGCAGATGCTTACGATGCGGTGGGGCTCAGGTGGAGAATGACTACCGATTTGATAGTCAGGGCCTTGTACTGGTTGTCGAGAACGAGAACCTTCTTCACCAAGCAGCGCTCAAGATTCTGCTTACCGGGAAGGGAAGCAATCCCTTCCACAAGTGGTATGGGACGACGTTACGGTCGCGAATCGGGGCTAAGGCGATTGGCGTTGTGGCGGGTCTCATCAACGAGGATGTACGACGCGCCTTGGAGTCCATGCAGAGATTGCAAGTTTCGCAGTCAAAGTACCAGAGTGTTTCGTACAAGGAACGCCTGGCAAGCATCCAGTCTGTCAGGACGTACCCTTTGGATACGGATCCCACGGCGTTCATGATCGAGGTTCTTGTGGTCAACGCTTCTCGTGAACCCGTGAACGTTACCACTGTTTTCACAGTGCCAGATGTCATCACGCTGGATGGCGATGGCTTCGGTCAGAGAGGGTAGAATGGCCACTGCTCCTAAATTCCTCGGACCAGATGGGGAACTTCGTGAGAAATTGACCTTCTCGACTGGCATCCCCACTCGTTTCTTCATGGGGGAGATAGCGGACAACACCGTGGACCTCCAGGTTGCCATTCGGGGAGGGTCCTACACGAGTGATCCCGACTTTGTGGTGTTCGAGGGGACGCAATTCACGATACCAAACCCCACGTCATACCCGGAGGGGTTGGATCTGGTCGCGGGAGACAATGCGATATCCATTAGGGCTATCGATACTGCGGGGTCTGTTTCGGCGCCTGCTCTTGCAGTTGCTCGCCTGGTCCAGGAAAGCTCTCTTGGGCTTCTGGTGCAGGCACCCACAGCCATCGTGATAGAGCGCCTGGACAACACCGTGCGCATCACCGTGGAGGGTATCGACAACAGCACGTTCCGTGGCATCAATTTCTACGCCTCTGTTTCTCCTGGTGGGGGCACCTCCGGGTACTACCCGATCAATGTGCGTCTCGTCACGGACTACGAGTCCACGGAGTTTGTGGCTAAGCTCGCGTCCCTCGGAGTGGATTCTGACATTGCCTTGGGTCCAGATGAGGCCCCTGCAGCGGACCCTCTGTATTTTCGAGTTTTCGCCACACAAGAGGACCAGAATGCTGTGGTTCTCCAGACGGACTTCAACGAACGTCTGGGTCTCGATGAGACGGTGCGAAAGCTACGCACGGAGATGACGGTAAGTAGCGTTCGCTCGGTGAAGCTGTTTCACTTTGAGCACAACCGTCTCGGCTCCCCTGAGGACACCCCTGCAACGCTTCCACGTAGTGAGTTCTCCGCACTGCCTACGACGGATCCCTTGTACTATGTGGCAAAGGCGGTGTTCTACGATCCCATCGGGCAGTTGGAAGTGGAGTCCACAGGATTCTCCCCGGAGGTGCTTGGGTCTCCTTTGCAGGTGAGCACGGGGCTTGGTGGTTTGCCGGTAGTGAGTCGAGACCGGATCAGTCAGCAGCTTGAACTGTCCATATTCAGGTCCCAGCCAGACCTGAATATCCAACCGGGTTCCGTCATCCGAGACACGTTCATCGACCCAGGGTCCGCAGAGTTGGCCCGTGTTCGTTTCCTGGTGGACTTCATCCATCGTGCACAGAGTTTCCCGGACTTGCTCAGGATCGATGATCCCGCTCTTTCAGGTTCGAGTGTCCCTGTCTCCCAGAGTAGCTACAAACTCAATCTCAAGCAGGCACTACAACTGGTTCAAGACGCGGACGTGCAGTCGGTCATTGACCAGGCGTTTGAGAAGTTGGCTTCTCGTCTTGGGAAGCAACGCCTCCAGGGGTACAAGTCTCGTGGGGAGGTTACCTTCTACACGACCCGGCGCCCCACGGCCACAATTCCGATACCCATCGGGTCTGTGGTTTCAGGGGGTAGCCTCCGATATCGCACAATTGAGGCGGCTTCAATTACCCTGGAAAACATTGCCACCTTCTACAGTGGGACCACGGGACGTTACTCGGTTCGTGTTTCCGTCCAGGCTGAGAACCCAGGTTCTGCAGGGAATATCAGCGCAAACCAGATTCGGGCAATTGTGAGTGGCCCCTCAGGCTTGAGCGTGGTCAACGAGTCCCGGACTTTTGGCGGAACGGACAGAGAGTCCAACCGGGACTTGGCTGTACGAACACAGAATGCGTTGGCTTCCGTGGATACGAGTACAGAAGCGGGTCTCATCCAGATGGCTTCCGGTGTTCCAGGGGTGAGCGAGATTCGAGTTGTCCCTTCGGGGTCCGACTACATGCAGCGGGACTTTGACGCCTCCGCCAACATTCATCGGGGTGGAAAGGTAGACATCTGGGTGCGAGGTACTCAGGTGAACACCGTCACGGATGCCTTTGCTTTCTCCTTCCAAATCGAGAACGACGTTCTCTTCGAGGTTGTCGGAGACCCGCTCGACCTTCGTTTCAAAGCACTAAGCACGAGTTTGTCCCCCACGAACCCTATCATCCAGATGCTGGACATTCCCAGTCGTGGTATGGGGTTCCGAAACGACACCTCGGGAACCGACTTCAATCTGACGGGGGTCACAATAGAGGATTACAATCTCATTGTGCTGGACACGGCGATCCCCCAGCCTTCCGTGTCGTTGACCGATATTGTGCGAGGGGACATTCGATTCCGCGATAGCGACAAGTACGTGTTTCCCCGTCAGCCTGTCACTCGCATTAATTTCCTGCGCGGTGGTGTGACGGGGTCTGTGGATTCAGCGGCCTACACTCTGCAGCGGTTGGCGGATCCCCTGGTATTGGGGAGAAGCACAATGGCCGGAAACTATTTGCAGATCACGGACACGCAGTCCGGCATCACAATTCCCTCTGGAAGTCCTGTTGTCATCACAGGGGAGAGTCACGTACTCATTGGGGAGACCATCGAGTACCTCAACAATCTTGGCATCAACCTGTTGACAATTCGTGTCTTCAACTCCAGTCGTACTATCGAGTACAACGGTCCTTTCGACTCTTCTGGAGCGGTGGACTACACCATCTTGGATGGCGACCAGGAAAGCCCTGTTGCCATTGTCCGCACGGAGACGGGAAGCATCGCTACAGGACAGGAAGTGTTGGTCGACTATGATCACGATGAGAACTTCGTGGTCAGCTACGATTCGAACTTCCTTGTGACCGCAGTGCAGGGGGACGTTGACAATTTCCGCAGTATGACAGCGGACATTCTGGCCAAGGAGAGTGTCATTAACTCCGTCAACATTTCTGCGACGGTCGTCCTCAGCCGAGGCCAGCGTCCAGATACGGTAGACAGTGCTATTCGTACGAACCTTGAGAACTACATGCGGGGACTTGGGATGAAAGATCCCCTTCGACCTTCCGATGTAGTGGGCGTGATCGAGGGCACAGTCGGCGTCAGTTTTGTCATTCTCCCCATGACGAAGATGGTACGAAACACGGGTGACCTGATCATCCGGGAGGCTCTGGTGTCAGACCAGACTGTGGACTACCAGGTAGTCCCTGCTTGGTCCACAGAGTCTGTGAACGTCTATCTGTTACGGGATGCGCTGAGCAATGCCACCCTCGACGGCGGCGGGTCTGCATCGGACTTTCGCGGTGTCTTTCAAGATGACTTGGAGCTGGAGCTTCAAGTGGTGCAGCCGAGTGTTGTCGGAAATGCCCCAGGAAGAGCTTACATCATAGGGGACGATGGGCTGGTGATTCCCGGTATCAGCGATGATGCCACATTGATCGCGCAAGGTTACGTCACCAGTGCTGCCATCACAGCACAGCGTGAAGTGCTCACGGCCAACCATATCTTGATCAGTTTGACGCAAGGGGAGACACCTCTTTTGTACAACTACTCCGTGACCTACCTGGTAGGCTACGACTCCGGGGTGAAGCGGATTGAGGCGGGGACAATGGAGTCTCTTTCACTAGGGACTTTGACGTTCACCTATGATGAGGATCGCTGATGTCCGATAAGAAGCTCTTCCCCGTAGCTCTCAATCAGAACCCAGCCCCTACCAAGCTGGAGGGGCAGGACTTCGAGCATAAGCATCGTGCGCAGGTTGAGAACATCCTAGGGGACTTCCTGCGTCTCTTGCCCGACAACTACATCGCTCAGATACCGGGTCCACACTACCTTCTTCAGTACCAGGCTTTTGCGGAAGCGATCTCTGAGGTTCAGATCACAGCTCAGGAAGTGTTTGAGGATGCGGACTTTGACTTCACTAGAAGCGAGTTCCTTTTTCAGATTTTGGGAGCTTTGGTCTTCCCCAGGGGAACTTCAGAAGGGATACCCACTCTGGAGGGAGACGCCACCTACAGAGACTTCCTGAAAGCAATGGTCCTTCTGCTCCTGCGGGGGGCTAAGCCTGATGTTGTGAAGGAAGGGATTGAGCTGCTCACAGATTCCCAGATTCAGATCATTGAGAAGGCTCTAGCCGCTAGAAACACCGAGGGGTCCATCTGGGGATTTGATGAGCAATTCGAGTTCGAGGTTAATGTCCTAACCAATGGTGGCACCGCCTTCCCCGCAGAGGACCCTTTTGTCCTCCAGGAGAATGTGCGGTTTGTGTTGCAAGCTCTGAAGCCTGCGCATACCATTTACGAGTACCGACACCTTTTTCTGGACTCCTTCGGAAGTGTGTTTGAAGACACACCTCTTTGGGACATTTCCCAGTATTTCTATGACGACTTCCGTCGTTACTGTGGTGGTGCCAAGAGCATTACGGGGGATGCCGGGAAGACCTTGACTGATCTTCGTCTATTCTCGGATGTCACTCGTGTGTTCGATTCTGTGCTTCCAGGAGCAAAGTTGGTCATTGAGTCCGGGGTGAACGTTGGGGTTTACCGCGTGGAGGAAGTCCTTGGCCTTCCTGTGGGAACAGATGCAACCCCACGCAGCTACACCACCTCCCCGACGGGTCTCCGTGGTACGTTGACCGTTGTAGATGACGATCTTGAAGATGCCTCCCAGGATTGGAGTTTGGCAGAAGAGGGTGAGGTCATCACTATCAACTCAGGTCCCAACTCAGGAAACTACCGTTTGGGGATCGTTTTAGGGTTGAATGGTGGACCTGTGGGCTTCGCGACAGGTCCGGAAACGAAAGTTCGTGTGTCCCGGAGTTTGCTCCGGCTGACGAAGCGTATGGCCTATGTGACAAGCGGGCAGTCCTACACCGTTGAAGTGGACTACTTGGGGGTCAAGGAACCGAGAACCGTGTCGAGCGAAGATGCTTCGGCACTTTTCTATTTATGAGAGCAGCCAGGGGAGAGATGTTCCTCAGGCGTCGTTCCAGAGTATGAGAGGGCAAGATGGCCGCTGTCATCCAGAGTGCAATTACCGCAAAGCCAACCATCAATGGTGCCAGCCGGAACGATCTCCGCGCGGGCGATCTTGTGACGTTGGCCGCTTTCGATCTGTCCCACACTACGTACAGCTGGACGTTGGCGGATACCCCAGAGACCAAGGAGGGGACTCCATCTTCTGCGGTACTCTCTACGACAACAGGTACTGGTCCCATTACGTTCACTGTGGACAACGAGGGTTCGTACTTGATCCGGTTGATCGTGGATGCCGGACTTGGTACTGAGGACACTCAGTTTGTTTGCCTACGCTACCTGACTGTCTTCGGTGACCTCCAGCTAGCGGCAGCCGGGGAACGTCGTGATGAGACGGGGAGCATTCCCGTGGATGCGGCTCCCGAGGGTTGGGCACGAAATCAGAACATCAACCTTCTTCGCATCCTAGCCTATGTGCAGAGAGTATCCACGAGTGGGCGGACGATCACCGTCGATGCTAATCGAGGGTTGGATCACCTCAATCCTGTGGATGATCCCACCATCGCAGAGGGATTTGCGGATTACAGCACCATCTCGGCGGCCATTTCTGCTGCCTTGTCCATGTCTCCAGCCCCGAGCCTAAATGATCCTGTGGTCATCCAGGTGTTTCCAGGGTATTACGTGGAGAATGTGGACTTCTTCTCGCATGTGCATGTAGTTGGCGTGTCCAACCACGCAACGGATTCCAGAGACCGTTCCGTGGTTATCCGGACAGCGAGCGTGTCTCCGATGCACAGCGCACATGTGACAGGTGCAGGGCAGTTCTGCTTGCTCTCCAACCTTACCTTGGAGAACGTGGGGGCCACGAGCGATCCTGTGCTGAGCAAGATCGGGTCCGGTACCCTATATCTGCATCGCTGCACCATTCTCCAGAATGGGAATGATCCCGCGCAAGGTCCTGCCTACAGCCATGACGGTGGGTGGGTCATTGGCAATGGGTGCACGGTGCAGTCCAACGTGACTGCCGATGGTCAGCGTCTGGCACTTCGACAAAACACAACCTCCACAGATATGCTGTGGATTGACAGTGATTTCACGGGACCAAGTGCTATCGCTATCGGCGCCTCGAATCTCCCGCTCATGAACGCGGAGTTTCGGGGGTGCCGAATGGACTCCACGTTTGTCTCTTCCAGTTCCTGGGCAGTCCAGTCCAATGCAGAGCTTCTCGTTCTGGACCGCTGTGACGTGAACATCTCTGGAGGTCTCAGCACAAAGGCTGTGGATATCCACCCCGATGCTGGAGTCCACGGGTCCAATCTTGTGGTTGACGTGCGTTGGTGCCATGTGGTTGGTGACATCAACTTCAACACGACAGGAGTGGTAGGGGACACCCGGCTGCGCTTGGGTGCTTCGGACTACAGTGCCGTAAACATTACGGGTGCCCTGACAGAGCAGACGGCAACTGTTGAGGGGACTAGTCTTTTCTATGACAATTCTGTTACCGGGATCACTCCCGAGAATGTGCAGGATGCTCTGGACCACATTTTTGCCGTCATCTCCAGCACTGGCATCGGAAGTTACGTCCTGACTCTGAGCACCGCCTACAATGGGATGGACCCCCTCACAGCGTTGTCCGGAGCAGGGGATGGGCGAAGAATCTTAGCCGATTCCGGTGCTGTGATCATTCAGGCAGCCAATCCACCCCTTAGCTCTCCGCTTCTGGGGCAGACAGACGGATGGTTGCAGGTGGAGGGGAACGTACAGATCGGTGGCATCAATGCCCCAGAGCTAGACCTAGACCCCAATTCCTACGGGGTGGGACCGCAGATCCTTGGCGGTAGCCTGGTGTACCCCGACATTGCAGCTACTCCGCATCGGGCTATCCCCGCATTCATTATCCGAGCAAATGCCACGGGGTCGGCTCTCAACCACAGCTACAATCTCCTCTTGGAGTCCAAGACGGCATCCGATGCCTCGCGAGGAGAAATCGGTCGTTTGCTTCTCCGTGGTGGTGATAGTCTGAGCGGTGGTTCGGGAGCACCTCCGGACGCAGGGAGCATTTACCTTCAAGGAGGTTGTGGTCATGCAGCTACTGGGGACCCAGGTAATGTCTGGCTATCCCCGGGCCGCAACCTGCTTCTAGGGACGACCGGAAAAGTTTGGTTCACCAACCCCACGTCGGGGTCTAGCGCGACTCTGGATGCTTCAAGTGCATTTGTAGGCGGTGTGTCTGGTGACATCACCTTCTATGTTTCCGGGGTGGGGTTGGTCACCGCAAGTATCCTCAACGTAGACCTCCTGGCAACTGTGCAGACCAAGTTGAACGCACTTCCAGGTCTTTCCTGCGCTGTGGATGCGGCCAACGACCCTATTCAGATCACCACGTTAGCTGCGGGGAAAAACGCGGAGGTGTACTTCACCGAGGATAACCAAGGGGGAGCCCTCAACACGGCACTAGGAAACTTCAGTATCGGTGGAGGGTCCACTTTCGTTCCCGGTGGGTGGGCGGAAGAGGTTAGCATTGGGGCTACTGGAGCTTCAGAGCTGACTATCTTTGGGGACCTCATTGTCACGGGGTCGTTCAGTGCTGGTGGAAGTGGTGCTTTCTTCTTGAACAGAAAGACCATCACGGTTGCGGATTCCCCCTACACTGTGCTGAACACAGACCACTATCTTGGGGTAAACACTACAGGCGGTGCTGTGGTCATCAACCTCCCAACAACACTACCAGGTTCTGGGGATGGTCGAGAGTTGTACATCAAAGACGAGGGCGGCAATGCGGCGGCCAATACCATCACCGTGCAAATCGCCGGGGGTGCTTTGATCGATGACGGGTCCGATCTTGTTCTCTCTGCGGACTGGGCTGGTGTGACGATGGTAGCAAATGGTCTGACAGGAGCTTCCACACGGTGGTACGTTGTGTAATGTGCATCCCGCCCACAGTGAGTCTCTATGTCTATCTTCGATCCCAGTGAGTGTTATGAGCTGAGCGACTTTGGCTTTGGACCGTTTCCAGAGGCAGGAGCCACGGTAGTTGTTTATCCTCCGCATCCCACGGGTGCGGGGTACGGGGGATCCGCATATGGGTTCTTTCCGTATGGGAGTCGAAGCCAGTTCCTAGACCCCGCCACTATTGAGGGGGGCTACGGTGGAGACGCTTACGGGACAGCGGCATTCGGGTCAAAGACGCTCTTCCCGGCACCCCCCATTCCGGTCTTCGGCGGGTACGGGGGGAACCCCTACGGGTATGGACCGTATGGGTCCATTGAGCTGACACCACCCACGATCACAGGTGCCTTCAGCCTGGATGGGTTCCGCATTGAAGTCTTCTTCAGTGAGGAAATGGGGATAAACGGGGACCTGTTGGACCCCGCGTCCTACACGTTGTCCACTCTGGCCGGGGCAGCTCCGTCTACGGTTCGGTCCGTGGTGGTTAGCGTCAAGGGGGTTGTGGGGGCGACTTCTGTCATTGTCACACACAGCGGCACAACGCTTGGGGGCGTGTATCGTTTGACTGTGGTTGGTCCCGTGGACCTCTCTGCGAATGCGATTGAGGACTTGGGGCTGAACACAGCAGACCTACTCACACTTGGCCACCCGCCGACGTTCACTGCAGTCCCGATCTCTGGTAGCCAGGTTGTCGTGCAATTCAGCCATGACATGTTGGCTGCGGGATACTTTCCTGGCATTGCGGACACTACCAACTATCAGTTCACCCCGGAGCCGTCCTACCCAGTTACCCTAGCAGCCACGAATGTCACGCACCCCTACTTAGGGGATGCTGCACAGATCCTTTTGGACGTGCAGGGGATGACTTCTCTGCTGTATGAATTGAGCATTGAGCCCGCCGTCGCGTTCTACTATGACGGTTCCTACCTCCCAAGTATCTCTGAGGACTTCATTGGCACCGAGGTGGGAACAGGAACCTCCACGGTAGCGGGTGGGGCACTCTATCTGAGCAAGAGCAGCGGTGTAAGCTACGGGTGGAACTTTGAAGACTTGACGGGAAAGGTTGTTCCCGCAAGTTCCTTCCGGGTGGACTTCTCGTTTGACGTCTCTTCTGCGCAGTTTGTCCCTACCCTGTTTGATGCTGTGCTGGGTGCTCTCTACATCAATGATGGTGGTGTGGAGGCGGTTCTTCTCATTGAGAAAGTTGCGGGTGAGGACGTCATCACAATTCAGAGCGGTGCTTACTCCGCTTCTGTTCGTGCCAACTGGAGCGCAGGTCCTTCTATCCTCACGCTAGTGCGCAACCAGTACGCGGACATCTACGCCTTCTTGTTCAACAACACCCCTCTGGCTTCCACGTCCACGGCCAACTACACGGGGTCTCCCACGATCCCTTCCGGGGTGCAATTCATCCTGGGAACAACCTACCAAGTCACAGGACTCAAGGTCGGCAAGTTCACCTTCACAGCTAGCCAAACCGTTTACTCGGCGGCGTGGAACTTCCTGCACGACCAGACGACTTCTTTCACGGGAAGCGATGCGCGGACGAAAAGCACGCTCCTGACAGAGAAGGGTCCTCTGGTGAAAGGATGGGGGGATGGCACTCCGGCGACTAAGCAGGATGTCATCGTCCGTCTCAATGGGGTCGCTGTAGAGGTTGCTTCCGTCAACCCCTACCTGGGTGAGGTTACGCTTGCGGTTCCCGTCCCCCTGATGCCCGTTGGGGCTCTCACGGTGGAGGTGGACTACGATTGGTTTCCTGTCCCTACGATGGAGCTGGCTGGCCTCAACACTCCGGGACTGGTCCTGAACAAGTGGGACAACCCAAGAGGGCTTCTTAGCACTCCGATTGTGTCCGATGCACTGGGAGCCGTGGACAGCGATTCTCGATTCCCCATGCGCGTGGTGCTTGGTCCAATTGAGCGTCCACAACCTAAGCGTATTGGGCATCGCTATCTGGGGTTCGAGCTGGACTACTCCGCTCTCTTGAACAACCCCACAACGCTGCTCCTGAACCAGAACCCACACAGTATTGCAGTCGAGGACTTCGAGGATTCCCCAGAGGGTGTCTCCGTTGGCTACAGTGGACAGACGGCACCCTTGGAAGCGTCAACCCCCTGGAACTTGCAGGGAGTAGACTTGGGTGGTGTGCAGGATGACGGGGAAACCTACAATCTGGTTGACGCCTCCTCGGGATCTTTTGGGGTTGGAACCGAGGGGTTCTACTATCAAGATGTGGACCTTACGTTCCCCTCTTCCGTTGTGCTTGCAGCTCGGTTCTTTGCGACGAGCTACGAAGCTGACGGCGTGTTTAGTGGACTTGCTTTTGGTGTCCACAACAATCGCCGTCTTTTCCTCGTAGGTTGTCTAAGCATCAATGGAGTACAGCACCTGGGGATGTTGAAGGACCTCGCGCTCCCGCACCTAGAAAAGTCCTGGGAGTTAGGTCCGAAGATCGAAGCTACGATACTGGGTCCACTCCAGTGCAAGTTTTTGTCTGCGTCCTTTCCCACCTCCATTGAGAAGGGTGACAGGTTCCAGATTCTGTCTGGACCCCAGGCGGGGACCTATCTCATTGATTCCTTCGTGGCACAGTCGGATGGCACCACCACGGTTACCGTGGACAGTACAAGTCCATTCCCGGAGAACCCCTACTACTGGGGGAATGATAAGGCGGATGCTGTCTTCGAGGTACTCTGGGAGAACACTCCTTCGACGTACCGTTTGGTTGTGGACACCCAGAGTGGGGGAGCACAACTCTATGTCTCTGGTGAGATTAGCTCCCTAGCGATCACTTTGAACTCTTTGCCCGAGGTGGCGCTAGCTGCACAGACGACCTTTATGCTGGACACGTCTGGTGGGGGGCAAGTTTTCTGGGGGTCCCTGGGTCGCCTTCAAACGAACAGCAGTGTTTGGTCTTTTTTCCGTTATGGGGTGACCCCGCAGCAGACTACTTTCCACAGTCGTGGCATTGTCGTTTTCACAGACCTTGGGCAGACGCTTCCAGAGAACGATCCCAACACCGAGTGGTTCCGCACGCAGGACTTTGGGTATGCTATCCGGGACACTCGCAATTTCCCTGGGACACTCCTCAAGTCTCTTTCCACTGATCCGAGTCTGGACGTCAGTTTCGGGTATGGGAGAGTGGAGCCCTTGCTCACTCTCAATGACAATGTGGACTTCGAGGGAAAGTTTCGGGTGGAGTCCGGCACGCTTGGGTTTGGTGACGCACAGGTGTCCATCCAAGACACGCATCGAGAGGTGCGTCTTGGGACAGTGCTGTACCGTGAAGACGTCACGAAGACACCCTATCGCCAGCTAGTGATCCTGCCCTCAGCTTCGCTTACAGGGTTGCAAACACCCGAGGTGCTGGGGTGGGAGATTTCGACAGGAAACAACCTCTCCGCGTTTGCTCGTGGACAGCGGGTAACAACCACGCAGGCGCTTGGGACGTCTGGGACGTGGTACACAGATGTTGATCTTGCGGGGATGAACTTCCCGGATGAGGGGAGTCGTATCCTGGAGTCCCGCTTTCGGGTTCTCTCCTACACGGTAAGTGGAACTGGAGACACGGGGATACTCTTTGGGGGGGAAGCTGGAGTTGGTGGAGGAGGGGGTCTAACGGGGAGGTTGGTTGCGCTGACGCTGTTGAATGACGGCAAGCCGGAGATTGCGCTTACCTCGAACGGGGCACCCCTCCAGACCTACGACTTCGAGTGGGATGATGAGGAGCTGCACACGTATCGCATTCTGGTGGATGGTATTGCGAGCACGGTGACCCTTGTCCTAGACGATATTGTTCAAACCCCCACGTTAGCCCTGTCCTCTTTTCAGAGCACCTCCCTGAACACCATGTTGTTCTTGGGGGCCTTCGGGACGGATACCGCTCACGTTGTGGAGTGGGATGCGCTTTCTTCTTCGGTGTGTCCACCCCAGGATGCGAAGAGGACCCTAGGCTTCTGGTTGGGGGGCGATACAGGGGACATCGATAACCTCAGACTCCCTAGGACAGATGGGACGAAGGCCTCGAATAGCACGAATCTGGCAACCCTCGTAGAGATGGACTGGCGGGACAGCATTGAGTTCCGAGTGCATCGCGATGCAAACTGGGGCGTCATCCTCCAGCGTCCTGATCTTCCCCTCCCACCGAATTACACGGAGACCTTTGTCACAGAGATCACGGAGCCCAGTGCAGGGTGGATTTCCGTGGAGTACGCGGAGCTTCCCATTCAGGGGGAGCTGTTCGGAAAGATCCTTTGGGGGTCCCTGGATGCGGGGTCTATCTCCCAGCAGAGATGGTTCACGACAAGCTATCGAATCTACAAGCACTTTAGCGATGACTACCGCTCGCCGCAGAATATGGTGCTTAACCGGGTCAATGTCATCACCAGTGGAGAGCCTCTGGTGGACACAACCCCAGAGCTGGTGGTGGTCACATCTCTATCTGCCACCCTCATTTCCTTGCGTCCGACGAACATCTTCGCGAATGCCATTTACCGGGTGCTGGAAGGGGATGACACCCTTATCCCTTATGGGACGTGGCGTTTTGATAGGGACAGCCAAACCATCTTCCTGGACAACGCCCTTTCTGGGGAGAACGTCCCTGTCACAGTTGTGTTTGGTCCGGGGAAACCCTACACGGCAACCTATCTGGAAGCGCAACCGCTTCTTGATAGCATCACTCTCCTGAATGAAGGCACACCTCCTGTCCCGAAGCAGCAGCAGGAAGGTTCCATCCTAGTCCCTACGTCGGGATCTAGGGTGAATGATCCGAATGATGTACTGAACACGGATACGGACTTCATACTGAATGATCCCTACACGTATCTTCGGGATGAGAGAGACGAAAATGCGCTTTACGCCGATATGGACTTCTTCGAGGTCACTAACGGCGGTGAGGAGGGTCTTCTCTCCTCTCTTTGTGACGATACTTTCAGCGGCCACGGGCTACTGGAATTGGGCTTCTCTGGTGGACTCACCTTCCAGGAGACACTCAAGACGCCTATCGGGGATTACACCGGAATCTCGGGAGCTGGTCTCACTACCGGGATCGGGGTGGGGTATCCTCCTTCTTCGGTCAGTCCCAGCCCGTTTAGTATGGGCGGCACGTCCATTTTATTTGCAAGCGGTGGTGGCTTTCTCGGAGGTGCTGTTGGGACTTCCTTGGTGTACCCCAACTATCCATCCAGAGGTAGACCTGGAGAGGGTCTGGGTGGGATCAACCGGGGCGCCACATTCCACCTGAGCTTGACTTCTGTCTTTTCCGACTTGGTTCTCGCTGTAGAGATTCCTTTGGAGGACAGTTTCGAGTCGGATGCGTGGACGGATGCCGCTTCTGCGACGATGGAGACGCCTGCAGAGTATACTCGTGCAGGACCCTGGGGGGGCCTACCCTCCCTGCTAGATGATTCTCTTGTGGCGGGCGGTGCTGCAATCATTTCAGGGGTGTTTGTTGCAGCCGGAGGGTACCCGCTTTCACAATCCACCCTGGCAAGTGTATCTTTATAGGGTGGTGGTGACTGGTAGATGCTTTCTGCCAGTAGCAAGCCGCTTTTCGATCCTTGGGCGTGGCGGTACAGTGACATCCCCTGTTCACGTTAGCAAGCCTATCACGGCACCAAGGTAGACGTGCTCGGCTGGAGGAAACCGGATGCTTCGGGGACAAACACACAAAGACAGGATGGCACGGGCCAGAACAGGGGTGAAGATGGGGCTGTCGCAAGCACTCACCGAAGCCCATGCAATCAGGCAGGCTCACGGTCGGTTCATCTTTGATCTTCGAGACCTTTCCGGTCGGCCGTTGGCCTACTGGGAGCGCGACAACATCATCGTTTTGGATGCTGGTATCCAGGCGGCGAGGTTGTTCAAAGACCCCCTGGAACCCACACATGGCATCAACATGCTTGCTGTGGGGACAGGAGCTTCCGGAGCCCTTCTTTCTCCAGATGCCCCAGATCCCCGCCAACGTAGGTTGAATGCGGAGGTGGCTCGCAAAGGATTTTCTTCTTCGACCTTCCGGGACTCCGGGGGGACGGCGGTGGGCTATCCCACGAACATTGTGGATTACACAACGACGTTCGGGGAAGCGGAGGCAGTCGGGGCTTTGAATGAGATGGGGGTCATCTCCACGATTTCGGACAACCCCAGCACGAAGAATCCGAATCCGGATGCCTTTCCGACCTACACGAACACGTTGGACATTTCCAACTACGACGTGCAGATCAACTATTTAACGTTTGGGGTCATTTCCAAGCCAAGCGCCTCAGTTCTCACAATCACATGGAGGTTGAGTTTCTGATGCAGGCGCTGGTAGAGACCCTGAAAGTCTGCTCTGGTTGTGGGAAATCAAAGACCCCGCTTGAGTTTACGAAAAAAAAGAGTAGCCCCGATGGGCTGGGGTCTTATTGCTTTGCGTGCCATCGTGCAAAGTGTCGAGAATACTACCTGGCAAACAAAGAAAAGATGAACGCGGCTTCCAGGGAAAATTACCGGTACAACCGCGAACACTATCTGGAACTGAACAGGAAACGGTACGTGGAGAACCGGGATCAGTATCGAGCTACAAACGATGCCTGGAACGCTCAGCATAAAGAGAAAATGGATGCCTACTACCGGGACCGCCTCAACGGCACGAGAGCGTGGGTACGGTCTCTGAAAGAGGGGTGTCTTTGCGTAGATTGCGGGGGGCTTTTCCCCCCAGAGGTCTTGGAGTACGACCACATCAAGGGTGTGAAGAGACATAACATCGCGAAGATGGCAAACCATAGCCGAAAGCAGATTCTCAAGGAGATCGCCAAGTGCGAATTGGTTTGCTGCAACTGCCACCGGATTCGTTCCCACCAGCGTCGGAAGCTCCCTTGGACTAAAAGATTGGTTTTGTATCGGGCTTGGATAGCGGAGATGAAAAAAAGTCCCTGTGCGGATTGTGGATTTGTGTCCCCCCCTGAAGCGATGGACTTTGACCATGTGCGTGGGGGAAAAATCCAGCAAGTCACCGATATGTGGTCCTGGGGTCGGGATAAAGTGCTAGCTGAGATCGCCAAGTGCGATCTTGTATGTGGTAACTGCCATCGTATCAGGACCGTTTCCCGGCAAGCGGATTCTTTTGACTTGTGCAGCACGACACCTGTGACAGCTTCCTCTGAGCCCCCAATTCACCGAGAGAACGTCTGATGACCGAGAAGTTCTACAACGTACAGAACACGCCGAATACAGTGTCGGCGGATCGTGACCCAGACGAGCGCGGCTTTCTGGGGACGGTGGTCCAGAGTGGCAAGCCGGTAATTGACTATGAGTTTCAACTCTTCTGGGATATCCAGGCAAATCTTCGGGAGGTGGTGCGTCGTCGCCAGCTCCCTTCTGGATTCCTGAAGGGTCAGGCGCGCAAAGACAGTTATCTTGACTTCAGCTTTGATGCACCAACGGATGTCGGGTTCACAGCTAACACGTTCCACATGCGACGTCAAACGGCCATCGTGGCAGGAATGCCCGTGGTGGTCGAGTACACGGGGACGAGCACACCGGGTGACAACCTCATCCAGCTCAGTGATCCGCCTATTCTTGGCGGGACTTCCCCAGATGTGAAGCGGACGGACTTCGTGTTCCTGGAAGTCTGGTTGGCTCTCGTAGGCCCCTCTCCAAGGGCGCGCGGCACGGTCACGGTGAGCACAGTGCCCACCGATGGGGACACCGTCACGATCAACGGGAACGTCCTGACGGCACGTTCCGGTGTTCCCGGGGCGGATGAGTTCCAGATTGGAGTGAATGAAACTCTGACGGCTGCGAACATGGCTGTGTCCATTAACCTGGGGACTAACAGCTATTCCGGGGATGTTGCGGCTTTTGCCTCTGGGGGTGTGGTTACCTTGACCGCGCAAACACCGGGGGCTGTTGGAAATGCGCTGACCCTCGCCACCTCCGTCCCCTCAGTGCTCGTCCTCTCAGGCCCAACCCTGACGGGTGGTGCGAATCGTCCCAACAAGCCAAACGAGACTTCGCTCTATCGCCATGGAAACACCCTCTGTGATTCAGCGGTGTATCTCCAGGATGACCTAGCAGATCCCCTTGTTGTGGTTGAATCTGCGCAACGTATTCAGGTGCAATATCGTTTGCGTACAACGGGGCAAGCGGAAGCGGTCAACTTCCAGATGCAGCCTGACGGCTTTAGCAGTCCCAATGTTTTGGCACAGGGCGGGGAGTCTTCCCCCGTGGCGAGCTACTACTTTGTCCCTGCTGACCAGACCACGGTTAGTGGAAACAGCGACGCCACGACCTACAAGCACACGGACCCAGGACTTTGGATTGCGGGTGATGGCTCCTCCACAGCTGCGGCGGCACTCCAGACTTTGGATGGCCGTGTCTACGCGATCCCCGTGGGGTTCGTGTTTCGCCGCAACGATGCCTACTTGTCCGGGGCCGGGGCGGGGTTCGATCCTCGCAACAATGCGAATGGCGCTCTCCCAACGGTGCATGCGATCTTCTCGAATCCCTTTGTGGGGTCCATCGCAGCGAACACCTCAGACCGTCCTGACAATGCGTTCTCCGATGCGATCAACGAGAATGATCTTCTCGACCTACGCCGACATGTGACGACACTGGGGCATGACCTGCAGAGTGAGCTTCAGTGGCAGATGCAGTCTCTCCTAGACGGGATGACACGCACATGGGCTATTGACACCTCCGACAAACAGGACCTTGGTTCGGGCTCTGGCGACGTGTCCACTCGTTTTTTGGTTGCCAACGAAATCGGTCGTGACTCCGGGCATGGTGGGAATAACAGCACCTCTGGAGATACAACCCGAGGCGTGACCATTCGCAATTTCGACCATATGGCAAGACGGTTTGGGGACCAGTCCGTGATTGAACGGGTTGTCTTCGAGCTATACCCTCAGGACCGTCTCATCGGTCCCGTGACGTCTCCTGGCAGAGTCAACTCTGGGAAGTACGTTGTGAAGTCCCCTTCTGCCCCAGGTAACGCAGGGTGGTTTGTGGGCGATGTTCTGCACGTCGACTTGACTTCAATGAACGTTTCCACGGATGGTACCTTTGATCCTGCCACCTCAAGTCTTGCAGCGATACTGGAGAACATCCTAGACTTCGCTCCACCGGGGACGGTCATCACAGACATCCTCTCGGTGTATCACGATGATGGCAACTGGAGTTCGGCGGTCGATCAGAGAGTCCAAGTCACCACCATTGTGGGCTTGGGCACGGGCCATGTGGAGATCACCCTAGACGAGAACCCACAGCTCGTATCCGGGGGTCAGACGATTAGCGCTGCCGCAACAGGAACTGTCCTGCTGACTGCAAATCCTTCTCCTGGGGATACGGTGACCATAGCGGGTGTGGTTCTTGTTGGTGTCGCACTTGGAAGCCCTCCTGGACCCAACCAGTTCACCATTGACGGTACCATCCCCGAGACCGTGGCAGGGCTCCGTAGCTCGATTAATTCCAACATCCCTGCGGTTCACGCAGCAGCCGTCGGGTTTGGGGGAGCCCAACTCGACCTCTCGGCAACAACTCTGGGTGCTGCAGGCAACTCAATTGGTCTCTCGACAAGTAACCCCACGGACATAGTGTTTTCTGGTTCCACTCTCACAGGTGGTCGGGATGGAGTCACTGTCACACCGATGGTGGGATCCGGCACGGATGATACGGGATCTCCACGGAGAATCTTCGTGGAGCTAGAGGTTACCTATGCCCTGGGTAACGGTCTGACGGATACTCCAGACTACCCCGTGACTCCGAATGTGCTGAACTACCCTGCAGGCCCTGTCCTTGAAAACGATGTCACGCAGAGACCTGCTGACATGGAAGGTTTGATCCCACCCAAGTTCAGGGAGGGATTTCGAGAGATTGGTGTGGAGTACGTGGCGGGAGCCAACGGAGCTGGTACCCCCATTGGGGGTATCATCACGGAGCAGTTTGTCAGTCGAAGCCCCACAGAGATCGTCTTCCTTCGACGTCTGTATGGTTCTTCCACGGCGCTGGTCAACGTGACGGATGCAAACACGGTATCCCCCGTGCCCGTAGACGTTACCAACACCGAGTATGGGAGTAGCTCTCGCAAGTTGGTCCTGGGCGGTGCTCTCTCGGGAGCACAAACGTTAGCCACGGTGACCTACTTTGCACAAGATCCGTTGCCCAACTATGGGGCAGCTGGGGGTGGATACCAAATCACCACCTATTTTAGGTCCACAGCTCCCCAGACAGTGGGTGTCAAAGATGGACTCATGTATGGTGGTGGAGGACCTCTTCCGCAGACGTTGGTGGTTGAGCCCTTGCTCATGTCGCAGAAGCTATGGACGGGGCAGACGGGTACGGGATCTCTTGATCCTTCCTACCCCTTTGCTCTTCCTATGGACCAGATCCCCGTCAACCAAGGTCTTGGGTTTTTCCCCGGAGAGTGGTACTTCTGTGCCACCTCTGAGATCAGCATTGACGACTTCAACGCAGACACAGGTCTTCTGCACCTTCCTGTCTTCGTGCCTCCAGCAGAGACAGTGCAGTTCTCCTTTGGTGGTGGGTCTAACCCCCCTGCAAAGGATATTGAGTTCCGGGCCTTCTATGGATTCGCGGAGGATACTGCGTATCGCCCGACGGTCCTGTCACAGCCGCTTTCCGGGGTTGTGCGACACAAGGTGTTTACACCCTTCCTGGCACGAGCTACAGAGGACTGTCTCTTGTTCCGTAAGGATGAGGTGCTGCTGATGGTGCTGACGCGGTGGGCGGAACTTGACGAGAACAACGCGGTACGCTTCACGGATACGGACAACCGTACTTGTGTTGGGGTGTACCGGACTCGTAATTTACTGGTCCTCGCGGGGGACTGAGACTAGCTCTACAGATGAGAACAGGAGAGGGATACAATGCCTCGAAAGATTGATCCGGGCACAATCAAGATCGGTGGAGGTCTGAAGACCTCTCAGCAGGAGCCCACGAGCCTTCTTGGGGAAATATCTGCGAGCCTCACAGAGCACGTCACGACCTATTCGGGTGCCCATACCGCCGCCTCGATTGAGATTGATGGGTATCCCCCACAGTTCATCTCCCGGAATGTCGAGGGTGCCCTTGATGAGCTGTCTGCTTTGATTCCTCCGCGACCAGCTGTCCTGGGTTCCTACCGTACAGGGGTAGGGGATTCCGGAATTCCAGACTGGGGTATCTTGAAGCTTAACGATTCCTCCCTGGATGAGCGACCCTGGATGGTGAGTTGGGGTGGTAGCGGGGCGGAGGAGATTTACGGTTACTACTACACTGCCCCCACACCGAGGCTCGCGGCTACGGACTATGCTCCCCGTGGAGCGGATGACACTACGGACTCCACGTTCAATGTCTATGACTTGAAAACTCCTGGTGGTGGACCAGGGCAGAGCCATGCAGGAGCCTTCACCCGTATCGTGGGGACGGATCACCCGGCGATTCAGTCACTGCGTCTCCTCCCATCCTCGGGACCCACCGGAGGTCAGAGTGTTCTTTTGTCCGGGGTTCTGTACCCCGCAGACAAGGGTGTTCTGGCTCTTGTTTGTTGGCCCGCTGGTGGAGATACTTCCGACTTTCTGGCGCAAGACCTGAAGACGAGATGTCCTGCGGCGTTGCTTCTGGGCTTGGGTGTTGACTCCGGTTGCGATGGACTAGTTGGTGGCATTTTCACCCTGGGGGACGATGGCACAGGGAACTATGATCCCTTTGCTTTCCCAGGGCAAGCCACGGGTCAGTATGACCTTCAAGAGTTGAACAGTGGTCTGTCCACGATTGATGGCACGCCACTGCCGATCACGGCAAACCCCGGAGCGGGTCAGGTACGTCTGGGCACAAACCCTGGAGCGGGTCCTGTTGTGACGGATGGGATTACGATTCTGGGTGGGGGTGTCTCTTCCATTGGAGGTGGCTCTGCGGGTGTTGACAGCGATTTCACCAACTTCTTCCGTTATCGTCTTCCGTACCTGTCAGACTACAGCGATGGCATTCTGGGACTCCCCTATACGCCAGCAGCGGACAAGCCTCGTTACTACATGAAGCCATTGATCTCGCTGTCCACCGGAACAGACATGCGGCAGGCCGGGGATTACACAGACTTCACGAAGGACTATTGGACCTTCCAGGTTGCTCGCTACCGGCATTTCTTTGAGATGGATGATACGTTGCTCACGGCGGGAACGCCCCGCGAGAATGGTACGTACCTGCTTCTGCATTTCAAGACGGAAGCTGCTTTTGAGGCATTGGTACGGGACGGTGTGGCTCCTGCGGATACGGACTTGTACAGTCGAAATCTGGTGGACTGGACGAACCCAGAGTCCCCGGAGAATATCGCGGACAATGATCCGGCTAACGGATACCCCCAGGCTAGCAGCTACCATGTGGTGCGTTCGGCAGTCTTCGAAGACCCTGCGGGTCTTGATGATCCCACTGTCACGATTGCGTCTTTTGCCATCGACAGAAATGGTGGTGTGGATGAGGGTCTCGCGACCTGGGTTAGTGGCATTGCTTACTACTCCCCAATCACTTCTATGGGAGCCAGTCCTTTCCGTATTGACGACTTGAGTTTCACGGTCCACGACTTGTTTGCGCATACGTACCACACGGCAGAACCAGGTGTTTCCGCAGGGGGTGCCTACCTTGGAAACATGAATCCTGCTGTGGTCAATTTAGCGCCCTTCAGCTATGAGGGTACGACAATGTTTGTGGGCTTCACACCGCAGCTTGTCGCCCGGCAACGCTTGGAGTTTGCCTACGGGGACTTGGGAGCCTATTTGATCACGGATGGTCCCTTGTCCACAGACGTGGCAACTTTCTCTGCAGGAGAAAGCGAGATCCAGCTTCAAGGTGACGGCTCTTCGCCAGCTTTCTCGCAAGATGCGAAGATGCGACTGTTCCTGCGTCGTCCCTTGGGGCACGAGTCTGTCAGCACTACAATCCTTCCCTTCCCCTCCGTGCCGATACCTGAAGTGGGTGGGAAGAAGATTCTCTTCCACTCGACAAAGGGAAGCGCGGGTGCGTTCGGGAACATCGAGACAGCAGTTGGTTCAGGGGTGCCCACGTCTTCTTTGCAGAGTGCCCTGAAGGATCGCTCGGAGCGATTCCTGGATGAGGTTTACCGCTATCGCATGAAGTGGGACAGCGGGACGTTGCCGGCAGCGGATGCTAGCAAATTGTTGGGTCCTGGCCTTCCCACGGGAGCTTCGAGTATCGACCTCCCTGTTCGTGCCGGAGATGGAGCCACCTTCGGGGCTCCTTGGGATTCTGTTTCCTGGTTTGCGCAGCGAGACTTTGTTGCGCAGCTTTCTGCTGTTCCAGGCGAAGAGGCGCAAGTTGCAGGGTTACCTGAACGTGCGCCTACCTTGGCTCAGACTTACCCCCTCTGGTCACCCTTTCCTTCATGTGGTCTCCTTAGCTACCCGAAGCATGACTACAGCGTAGGGTATCGTCCTTCGCTAGCAGATGGGGACCTCACGGCGGCACAATGGGACTACAGTGGCATCACTGGGGATTGCTCCTGGAACCGTGCCTTTGATGCGGGGTGGTCCCGGTCTGGCGTGCCGATAGCTGCTGCGGGCCAGCCCTTTGTGACACTGAAGATATTGGGGCTTCGTTTGGAAGACTTCGCCTATGACAGTCCCGGCCCAGGGTCTGCCGCCATTGCTATCTTTGTCAAAGTCCCAGGCCTCACAACTTGGATGGACATTGGTCGTGCAGACGGGGATGGTCCTGGCAAGCAGGACTCTTGGGACGATGGCGCGGGTTGCCAAGTCGTTGGAGCTGAAACTTTCGATGCCATCGATGTCGATTCGCAATGGCTGTGGTACAGCCAGGTCAAGATCACGGCTGACCCTGTTAACCTGTTCACGAACGCCTGGGGTGAAGTTCCCATACTCGTCAAGGTCACCATCAAGGACAGTACCGAGGGGAGAAGTTTGGACCTCTTGCAAACAACAGCAGAGGGTGCTCCAACTTGGTTGCGAGGGGTAATGGGGATTGAGGTTGTTCGACCTACGTAGTATCGTTTTCTGGTGGGAGCTAGCCAATGAGAGTTCTGGCAGACCTTTCTTCGAATGACATTCTGCAAGTGGAGCGCTCCCGAAATATCGGGGAAGCGACCAAGATCAACGGAAAGTATCTCGTCGAGGTTCCTGCGGGGACCCTCAACGTAGATGCGTCATCCTACATGCTTCCGGTGGACGGTGGGGATGTCACTTCTTTGGCTTACCAGCAGTTGCAGAGCCGATTTTCCCAGTTTCCCAACATCGTGTTCAATCCTTTGTTGGAGAGTACAGACCAGGCGTTTTTCGATCTGAGTGCAACACTGGACAACAGCACGAATGCGGTACTCCCGGCTCCCTATACAGGGACCTTCCCCGTGCGGGCTCAGATGGGGAGAGAGGTACCCCCTGCAGGGTTGACTCCTCTATCTTTGGCTCTCCTTCCTCCGAACAGCCACACCACTCCTCCGAAGCCGGGTCTGCTCATCACGGATGTGATTGACATCTCTGCGGTGACTGGAGGGTTGGGGGCCACGGACTTCCTGGTGTACTGGAAAGTCTACCAGATGTCCGTGACGGATGACGTCATGAGCGACTACGGGATCTTGTCGGGGACTAACAGTCCCGCGATCAAGTCTCTGATTGAGATTGACCCAGAGCTATCAGGGTTCGTGGTGGCCATCTCTGTGGATGGGGGTGCCACCTACCAGCCCATCAGCCATTTGACTCCCACGTCGTTTTGCCTTGCAGGGACCGAGATTCGTCTTGCTTTCCTGAACACCACAGTCGAGAAGATTTACCTCGCGACCTACGCGATCCTGTTCTGAGTTCTGCAGGTACCCCAGCGCGTTGAGACTGAGCCTACGCTATCCCTTCTATGCGCTGGGTAAACGGGGGAAGGTTTCGGGAACGTCCCGCGTCTCTAGTAGGAAAACTCTGATGAAGTCGTCGAAACAGGTTGCTCAACGCTTTGCTGCGACTCTGGGTATTGATACTGCGGATGCCCTGAGTCGCTTGCTCTCGCCCAAAAGTCCGGCAAAGGCACGCGGGAAGTTGGTCGACCTACACGGAAAAGCCTACCTAGTATTGCGATTGTCGGATGGCAACCGTCCTCTCCAGTTCCGATAACCAACTCTCTGTTGGTTGTCCAGTGGACCAAATTCGAGAATGGTACCGCTGAAGTGATAGCTTACATCTCCTGAGCAGGTGGTCTCTCATGGCAAACTTTGGCAACGGTGTTTCGCGTACTTTGAACCCAGAGCAGAGACAGTTCCTGGCGACGATCTTTCAGAAGAACAAGCCGCCATTGGACGCCGAGCTGAATCTGGGTCAGCAGCTCCAGTTTGAGGCCCTCTCGGAGTACGTCCGGTCTCAGGTGCCATCTGGTTGGCTCCTGGATCCCACACGAAGCTCAGATGACTACCAGACCTCCCCGGAGCAGTCCAACTACTTCATCCTGGGGAATCCTGCCAGCGGCGAAACATCTCCCGTTGTTTGGGCTGTCGTGAACGGATGGCTCCTTCCGGTTGCGGGGACGGACCTCTCTATCGTAGGGGACCTCCGTAACAAGGTGAACCTCTACCCACCGCCTGCCTCCGACTCACGGGTGGACTTCGTCTTCCTGGAAGTCTGGCAAGCCTTGATACAGGTGAACCCCAGCGAGACTAACAAGCCTTCGGCGCAAAAAATCTGGAAGTACGGCAACGTCGAGTTTGGGCAGTACAACGTAGATGATGATCTTCTGGATGGCACCATTGGTCGCGAGACAACGCGACGGGTTCAGCTCCAGTACCGGATTCGCGTATTCGGACAGGGTTCCGGTTTGGGCTCTAGTGTTGCTCTCGACGTGTACCCCGATGGGATGGATGACCCCAACATCCTGGGTCAGGGGACGGCGGACAATCCGGTGACTTCGTTCGTGTTTACCAACATGCGCGAGACGTTGGGGGACTCTTCCCTGTGGCGCGCCGGAAACGGCAACCCGAGTAATGCCCTAGGCACCGTGGACGGATACGTCTACGCGATTCCTCTGTGCGGTGTCTTCCGTCGCAATACCCAGACGTTCACCGCAGTCAACCTAAGCGGCAACCCAAACAACAACGGTGGTTTCAATCGGAACCCCAGTGCTTCTTTCCTGACAAATCCCCGGGAAGGGGCCAAGACGCTTGCCACCGCCACCCTGACAAATGTGTTGACCCCCGGCACCGTAGGCACGGTGCAGGTCAACAACCTGGTAAACTCCGGGATTGATGATCCCAAGCATACCCTGGCCAATGTCTTCTTGATGATTGATGATGAGATCATCGACATCGTCAGCGTCAATGCCGCAACGACTCCAGGGACCATTACAATCCCCACGGGGGGTCGTGGTCGAGGGGCTACGCAGAGCACACGGCACGAGGCCGGAGCCGAAGTGCGCATTTACAGTGTGCGTCCTGATGGTCTGTTCTCGGACCAGATTGCCGCGACAGACATCCTGGACCTTCGCAGAGCGATCTCCCCAGGAGATTGGGACTATCAACGTCTCCTCTTGCACAATCTTGCAAACCTTGCGCAGAATCGCCTACGCTCCACATGGAAGCAGAGCGGCTCTGGAGATACCGAGGGGACACTGATTTCAGAGGTGGACCTTCTGCATGCCAATGGGTCGGTTACACCGCTAAACCATACAGAGCCCCTAGACGGGCCGGATGGGATACGAACGGTTTTCTCGGATGCGGCTGCACTCCAGACGGACGTCACACTCCTACTGGATAACGACGCAGCTCTGGCAGATGGGTACACCACAGACCAGTTTGATTCCACGGTGTCCTGGGATGTGGGTGTCGACTTCAAGCCCTCGGGGTTTGTCAACAATCTAGGGACTCCTGGGAGTTGGACCAATGGTTCTGTGATCTTCCTCTATATGGGTGGGGACAGCGGTTCTGAGGGTGCCAGAGCGACGTTCAGAGATGGTGCTACCCGAGCTGTGCGTTTCGTTTCCCCGGTGGAGTACTGGAAGACGCAACGGCCGGATGACAACACGGGCAACCAGAACCCCTGGTCTTTGCGTTTCCTGGACCAGTATGCGCACCATCCTCTGGCTCCTGGGGAAACGATTGCGGATGCGGATGCAGAGACAAAACATCCGGGGCCGTACTATCCTCTTCAGTCCGAGAACTTCGAGCGGCCTTTCATTGTGCTGGGAGGGTTGCTCAAGAGTAGCTACAAGTTCACGAACATCAGCTCCGATCCCGCAGGTGGCCAACCTGGACTGGTGAATGGTGCCGATGGACCTGAGGTTCGGTTGGGGGTGGACTTCGATCTCGCTGCCACATGGACAACAGAAGACCTTCTAGGTGGGCGGTTTTCCCTGCTGGACTTGTTCTTCGGTGGCAAGGAACTTCGTGCCTCGAAGCAGGACGCTTTTGGAAATCTCTCCCAAGTCTATCTCATCCTCTATGGGGATACCGCCAATGCCAACAACAATGGAGCTTTCCGTGTTGTTGGGGGAGGCACGGGCGACTTCACTGAAAGACCTGCCTCGGACTCCGAGAGTCTCCTTCTGGAGCCGTTGGACCCGAACTTCACGACTTTCACCATCGTCCCAGGTATGACGCTGACGGCAGAACTGCGAAGCATCCATATGACTGTGGATGATGGGACAGGGTTTGCTGCTGTGGACCCTTCCGCTGCCATCGTTCTCACAGACATCCAGGGGATCTCCGGGGACACCTCCAATCCGTGGAATGAGGACAATTTGGGGTTTGGGTCTGGCTTTGACTACTCCATCCCGGCAGCTGTCTCGTCAAAGCTTCAGGTCAATTGCACGTTGCTCTACAACCCTGGCCGGGGAGCCACTGCCAGGGTACCTGACACTCTCTGGAGAGCTAGCCTCCTCAGCGCAGGTCCCACATACCTGCGGCAAGCTATCGGAAGTCGGGACTCCACCTTCGCGGCGGCTTCCGGCGTTCCCACGCAAGAGACGTTCTTCGATATCACGCAGGTCCAAGTCTGGAATCGCCTTCCGAGCTTGGGGCTCACCGAGAACTCCACACCGAAAGCCCCCAACTTTGGGGGTAACGTAGTGGCCTTCTCGGAGCAAGACAGGGAGCATGAGTTGTTCATGGATAGGGGGTCGAAGACCATGATCTTCCGCCCCTTCCAGGACAAGTCGATGACTCTGCAGGGAATCACCTCCAACGCATCCGCTTGTCTCCTGGGGTCCACAACCTACCCCAGCTCTCTGGTCAAGGATGGAGCCGGGATTTTCACAACAGGGAAGAAGATGGGCTTCCCGATCCCCTCGGAGTACATGCCTCGGTTCGGTCGGCAGGATATCCCGTACCATGTGGATATCACGGGCAATGGGTCGGGAACATTCCTGGAGGGTATCAACCATCTTTTCACGGACTCCGGGGATCCCACGGAACCACAGTTCAACATCGTTGGTGGGGCAGACAACACTTCCGGTGGGAATCTGATCCACCCCATGTATTTCCAGACGGGTCTCACCTCGGGACATACCTATGGTGTCTACGGGACTATCGCGGGTCCTGGGACCCCGGCATACCAGGCAAGACTGACGTCAGAGATTGGAACGCTGACCACCCCCGCAGCGGAGATCACGGCGAGACTGAATGCGGTCCAGTCCTCGGATCTTGGTGCAAGCTTGGTGGGTATCCAGCTCCCGCCGTATCTGGGCATCGTTCGTCTTTACGGCGTCTATGAGCGCAATGACTTCATTGCGGCTGGGGGCCAGACGTTTAACGCGGACCGCATCACTCCTGTTGCGGACCCACCCCCGAACCTTCTCAATGTGGGGGCTTCTCAGCAGACGTTGTTCATCTTCGCGCACGGTGCCAAGGACGTGACTCTGGAAGATGGTGACCATACGTACATCATCCCCTCGAATGTCATCGACATCACGAAGGCGGGTTCCTATGCACCTGGAACCAAGGACTCGTTTACGGATTTCGAGTACGTGGTCGAGTGCTCTGTGTTTGGGTTTGCCAAGAACTGGATCAATGAGAACAACTATGTCCTGGCTCGAAAGCACACGGGCGCGGGCGTGCTGCTTGTGGATGGGGCGGACCCCGAGCTGGAATCTGTTCGGATGACGATCCCCTCTCCTGCAATCCTCAATGACAGGATGTATCTCGGCTACAACCGCACTCCCTACCAGGGTGACCCGTACATGTCCCGAGAGGGGAATGTGCGCACAGTCACAGACTATGAGCACCGCTATGGGCAAGTGTCTGTGGCGAATGCCTACTTGCTCAACACACCGATTGAGCAGTTCGACGCAGACGGGAACTTGCAAGTCGATGTGCCGAATGCCCGCGCCTTGCAGGTGCTGGCAGCCGTCGACTTCTACACCACCTTGGGCACAGGGAAGGTCGGTGGAGTTCTGTACCCGGGGACGGCATTGGATGTGGGGCACATTCAGGCAGACCCCGTTTCCGCAACGCGGCTTCCGCAGTCGAGTACGCAAGCTCAGTGGGACACCGTCACCCGAGCCTTTACGGAGGGGCAACGTAGGAATCAAACGCACGCGACCCTCAGCATTGACTTCATTGCGGACTCGGCAACGCTTGTGGGTTGTCTCATTCAAGTTTTCCGATTTGGACGCTACAACCCCATCACAGGAGAGGTCCTCAGCAATCCCAGTGTGACCTTCGAGGGTGTCTCCGGTGCTCCAGGTTCCGTCTCGGAGTTTAGCGTGGGCGCAACCCCTGCGGATGCGGCCCAAAACTTCGTGACAGCCGTGGCGGCGCACCCCACCTTCCTGGGAGTCCTCGGTGGGTTCACAAATGGAACGCGGGTTGCCACGTTGATTTCTCTGGTGGCGGGTGCGGTTGGCAACGGGCATCAGGTGCAGATTCGGTACACCGCAAGCGGACATGCCTACAGCGAGCTTCAGATCCTCTCGCGAGACAACCCAGGAGAGATCGCTTCCCAGGTGCAGGTCAGTTTGGGGAGCTTCTCGGGTGGGATGGACCTGCTGACGAATGCTGGTGACGGTACCTCGCAGCTTCAGCTCACAGGTTTCACTGAGCGTCTTCCCCTGGGGATTCTTCTGCAGGACAGTGACTTCCTGGCAGAGAACCCTCTCAACGATAACGCTTCCTCCCTGGGTACGATCCCCGCCAATCTGCGGCCCGTGCAAACGGTTCTTCCGCTCACAACGGGTGGGAATGAGTTCGACCGTTTCCTGGGAGACCCTGGGGAATTGGTCTCCCTCTCAGATGGCGGCATTCTGCGCTACGAGGCTTACAACGCTTCGACCTCCCCAGCGGGGACCAAGAAGTTCCGCCTCTTCCGAGGTGGGGGTTCTGTCTTCGTGTTGTCTGGAGAGAACCCCGGTGGTCCGGTGGACTGGGTGAGCGAGAGTTGGCCGGCAGCCTCCCAGCCAGTACTCAAGGGTGGTGTGCTCACAGGGAAAGCCCTGCTGGTGCGTAACTACATGGAGTCCGTTTTTGCCACGCAGAACACCACAACCGAGGGTGACGAAATCCAGATGGTCATCCTGACTTATGGTATCCTGGGTGATGGTCGCAGTCAGCTTGATGGGGTCCAGCTCGACGGCGTCCTCGGGGTGACGGGGTACGGTGAGGGGTATGCGGCAGCCGACAGGTACCGCATTGAAGGGAAACCGATGTACTACGGCCACAGTAGGGATGTTCGAGATCCCAACTCCGTGACCCCTGCTGTGTTCCCAGGGAACAGCTAGACTTCGAGCTTTACATATTGAAGGGGAGGATCGCTCCTCCCCATTGGGGAATCTCATGCGTAGGGAAGTTCTGTCAGGTTTGCTCTTTCTTGTGCTTTTCTTTCCTCTCCCGGCCATAGCGGAAGAGGTCCTCTCGGACGTTGTCGAGGACGTAGTCCCCGCAGCTTCCTTGGTCTCGGATGTCGCTGAGGGGGAAGTAGATCCCTCGGTCTCGGATGTCGCTGCGGAGGAAGCAGCTCCCTCGGTCTCGGATGTCGCTGCGGATGTACCCACGGCGGCGGAGCCCATCGTAACCGTCGTGCAGCCTGAGACGGAGGCGGAAGTCGAGGAGACGGTGGGGCTTCTGCGAAAGGCTTTCGACGCGGGAACCTGGCCTGTCGTGGTGGGACTGGTGATCATGCTTCTGGTTTGGGCGGTACGGCGATTTGCCTTGAAGACTATCTCGGAAAAGTGGAAAACAGCGACTCCGTGGGTGGCTGCGGGTCTCGGTTTGCTCTCCTGCGTCGGGTTAAGCCTGGCTATCGACACGATGCCTTGGTGGAGAGCTTTGCTTGACGGTCTCATTAGCGGTCTACTTGCCTCTGGTCTGTGGGAGCTGGTCGGAAAGCACATACTCGGAAAGGGGGATACCCCCGCGAGTGATGCCTCCGGGAAGTAAACACACCCGAGTCATTCCCGAAAGCCCTCGAAGATTTTTCGAGGGCTTTCGTCGTTTTTGCTCCAAATTGAGTATGCTCGCAGGGAAGAGTGGTTGCATAGCACCTACCCTTCCCTGCCGTTGACCCGGTATACTAGCACTGGCTGATTTCCCCGAGGTCTGGAGATGCAGAGAGACAAGCTAATCCGATATGGTGTGCTGACAACGACCTCGGACGTGGCCCGAGCATTAGACCGTGCCGCAAGTCTTGCCCAGGAGAGTGGCTTCAAGATTGACTTCCAAAGGCCATCTCCTACTGAAGACACTCCACCCTCACTGTCGATGATTTCCGCTGGAAGGTGCGTTCACATGCGCGCAGTGTTCCCAGAGGACGTGCCCCTCCCCGTACGTCTGGCGAGTCTCTGGTCTGTCGTGGTACCTCTCCACTTTACCCCCTGGGATAGAGATCCCCTCCCCTCCGCAACGGAGCACGTCTTTCACTATCTTGGTCCCTGGCAAACGCTCTATGAACGCCTCATAGCATCAGGTCTGGGTGAGCATGCTTGGGTCTCTGCTTGCATTGCAGCACAGTGCGACGTGGGTGTCTGGGAGGGAGACCGAGAGGTTGAACGATTTGTGCAGGCACAGCTTCATCGGATAGGTCAGAATCCGGGACCCGTGGATGGTCGGATTGGAGTGCAGACAGTGGCTGCTATCCAGGCTCTGGGGCGGAAGTTCATACAGGATTTGAACCTGCTGGCTGTAGAGCTTGCACAGGAAAAGACAGGTACGCTTACACGAAGCGGCAATCGCTCCTACGGGCATGTGGTCATACCTGAGCGAGAGCTTTCTGTTGCGGCCTTTGGGAAGGTTCGTGCAACAGGTACAACAAACGGAGTTGCTCTGACCGTGGATGGTCCTGGGAGGATCATCATTGACATTGGAGAGAGCAAATGATGGTCTTGTTTCGGTTCTATCTGGAGAGAGCGGGGGATCCGTTCTGGGAAGAAAAGTACAAACGAGGGGAGACGCCCCCAATTCCACGGATGGGGGAGAAGGTAGCTCTCGGGGATGAGGTGTACATGGTGGTAGAGACCCCCACACATTACTTTGAGCGCACGCATGAGGTCGCTCTGACGTTGAAGCCTTTGCATTTGGTAGATGAGAGTGGCGAAGTAGTCGATCCTGCGACCCCTGTCTCCCAAGCACTTCCCCCTTCCACAGGCCCACGCACAGCTGAGGGTCTGTGTGCCTACTGTGGAGACTCCGAGTGCCCCGGTGGAGAAGAGTGTAACTTCTACGATGGGACTCTGGGATGACACAGATACCGGCAGAGCTGGCAGCGATCTACGCAAAGCTCCAGGGCATTCGCCAGAGGAAAGACCTCAAACTCAGACCCACACATCATCTTGTGGAGACGTTTCGAGGTCTTGATAAGGTCGAGCGTCCCTTGAAGCTGCGGTACTACCAGGTGCAAGGTGTGTTTCACCTGCTGGCGATGAAACGCTTTGTTCTGGGCGACGATACCGGGCTTGGGAAAACTTTGGAGACTATCGCAACGCTTTGCTACATCTGGGAAAAGGACCCCCAGCGCAAGGTTGTGATTCTCACGACCAAGTCTGCTGTGAACCAGTGGGCTAAGGAGTTCTCCCGGTTCACGAGGGAAGTGGACGTGACAGTTGTCAAGGCACTCACTCCAGTGAAGAGGGCCGCCGTGCGAGAAGCCTTCTACACGGCTCAAGGAAGTCATCCGCAAGTGCTGGTGATGAACTACGCTCTGGCCCGGACAGACTTCTCGTTTCTCCAAGAGTGGACAGATTACGTCCTGATTCTGGATGAATGCTTCCACTATCACACTCCGGTTACTTTGGCGGATGGCACGATGGAGCTGATCGGGAAAATTGTATCCCAGAGACAGCCTGTTGAAGTGTTATCCTGGAATGTCGAGAAGGGCTGCGTAGAACCTTGTAAGGTCGTCGATTGGCATCGAAATCCGTTGGTACGAGGCAGCCGGAAAAGTCTTTTGAGTCTCTCGTTTCAGTATGGGGGCAACGTCCGGGTGACTCGGAACCATAAGTTTGCTCTTCTTGACGGGACTGAAGTGGAGGCAGGTAAGCTTCAAAAGGGAAGTTCCGTTTCTTTTCTCTGCCAGAGCACCCCCACGAAAGAGCAGTGGCAGATAGTTCTGGGCGGCCTTCTCGGGGATTCCTGTCTTTCACACCCGGATCGAACTCTCTCCGGCGTGGTTTTCTGTCATTCTGAAAAACAACAGACCTACCTGGAATACAAGAGAGAGGTTCTGTCTTCGCTGGGGGTCTCTGAGATCCGATTCGAGCCCTCCGGGTATAATGCGGACGCGGCGAAGGTGGGGCGATTTCGTTTACATGGAAATCCAGCTTTAGCTTCCTTTTTCGAGTCGGCTAGGATCTGGTCGGGTAAGAGAAAAAGAGTAACCTTATCGTGGCTGGACCGCATTAACCCTCTCGGGCTTGCTGTTTGGTATGCTGACGATGGGTCTTTAAGCACGCACACCACCCTTGAAGGAGTAGATAGATACAGTATTTCGATACACACTTCTGGGTTCTCCCTCGCAGAGCAAGAGCTTTTATGTGGGTGGCTCAGATGGAAATGGGGAGTTCATGCAGAGATTAAGAGCACGAAAGAAAGATCGGACAGAGAGGGTGTTTCACGGAAATCCTACCCGTACCTGTACCTTCCGCATGACTCTGCGGTGCTATTCCTATCTCTGCTCCCAGGAGCTTTCCCCGGAGTGGAATACAAGTTTCCTGGCCGGAATCTGCTAAACTTAGGGTTGCAAACTCCTGTGCTCTCGCTAATACTCGATCACGTTGTCGAAAAGAAGGTCTGGGAGCCGGCGGGAAACAGTTCCAAGTACGTGTACAATTTGGAAGTTGAGGGAAATCACAACTACTTTGCGAATGGGCTACTGGTTACCAACTGCACCGCCGTCAAGAATCCTAGTGCCCAGATACACAAGGTCTGCAAACATCTAGCGGGAAAAGCCCAGCGGGTGTGGGGTCTCACTGCAACACTCATCAAGAACAACCTGATTGAAGGGTACGGCATCTACAAAGTAGTTGCTCCCTGGGTGTTCGAGATGAGCAAGACAGACTTCATGCGTCATTTTTGCGTGACGAAGATGCAGCGGATTGCGGGAAGCAATCGCCAAATCCCTGTTGTGGTGGGGTACCGTAAGAAAGACATTCTCCGATTCAAAGAGACCATTGACCCCTACTTCATTGGGAGAGCCAAGCACGATGTTGACGATGAGCTTCCCACACTTCTCTGCCATCAGGTGGATGTGGGGCTCACCAGTGCCCAGCAGGAGCTATATGCGGAAGCTTTGTCTGGGGTGCTCCAGGTGGGGGAGGGGGACAACGCCGACCACAAGGAGGTTTCCCAGCTCACTGCAATCATCTACTGCCAGCAGGTAGTGAACCATCCGAGTTTGCTTTCTCGGGAGGGGGACTCCAAGAAGTTCGAGGCTCTCCTCGATATGCTTACAGAGGGAGACTTAGCGGACGAGAAAGTGATCGTGTTCTCTCGGTTCCGCAAGATGATTGATCTCATCGCCCCGGCGCTGAATGCTCGACACAAGGGCAAGAAGAAGTATTGTGTGCGTATCACTGGGGCGGAGACCTCTTTGGAACGAGAGGAAGCGCAGGATGCTTTCCAGGACTTGGAGTCGGATACACGGGTGGTCTGCATTACGATGGCGGGGTCGGATGCGATCAACTTGCAAGCCGCTAAGGCGATCATCTTCTATGACACCCCTTGGTCTGCAGGAGACTATTTGCAGATTTTGGGTCGAATGATTCGAATTGGTTCTCTGCACAAGAGTGTCTTTGCCATCCACCTTATCTCCCGTGATACCGTAGACGACCGCGTGATGGCGGTGCTACTCTCCAAGATGGGACTCGTCGAAAGCGTGCTCGGGAAAAAGCTCAAGGGCTTGGAAAATGATGGGGACCCCTTCCAGATCGCTCAGGAGAGTGGGACCAAACAATTGTTCGAGTCTCTTTGGGAAGACGCTTCGAAGCTAGCAAAGAGGGCGAAGGGTGGAGTATAACCTTCGGGAAGTGCTGGAGACCCTTTCGGTAAGGTGGTTTGATGACAAAGCGAGTTCCCTTTGACAAGACAGGGACGCCTGTTCGCAACGCAGACTACGCGCCCACGTATGACTACGTGGGGGATGGTAAACGAGATTGTCCAGATTGCGGGGGTCGCGGAGTGGTGCGTGTGAAGGAGGAAAATTGCAAAACTCCGGTCTTCATGAACTGCCGCTGCGTGCAAGCTCGTATCGTTGCCTACAACGTGGAGAGGGCCTGGAAAGGTTTGATGCGAGCACCCCGTATTGAATCCTCCCCACTGCTGGAGTACACGAGATCAAACATGTGGGTGCGCGGGCGCCAGCTAACTTTCCAGAAACACCTGAAGCACGTAGCTATTCGGCACATCGCCAAGTACGGTCCTTGGTTTTTCAAGGTGGCTACTGACGCAGACCTGATAACCGCCTGGCTGGCGACCACCATCCTGCGGGGTGGGGAGATTTACGACCCCGATGCGCAGAACCCCTCTATGGAGCACTTGACCCTAGTGGACCTGATACTCCCTCCTGACCTGCTGATCATCCATCTGGGCATCAAAAGAGCATCCAACAAAGAGATGGCGGGGGTTCTGCACGAAGCTTTGTCCACGAGATACCATGAGGACAAACCCACATGGTTGTTTGACCAACCCTATGCTCCCCTCGCTCCCGGCCACCTCTGCTACGATATGTCCCTGGAGGACTCCCTGGCAATGTGGGGGTACAAGGGTCCTGTGCAGATTGGAGCAGAGGAAGAGGACGTGCCCAAGTATGGGTTCTTCGAGCTTCATGGGGGAGACGAGGGTGAGACTGAGGAACCGACCCCGGTACGAAAGTCAACGTCGCGGGGTACAGCGGAAGAGAGTGGGGGCGGTGACCTCTCGGAAGCCTTCTTCGGGGGTGGGACCGCTCCCAGGTACAATAACGAGAGTGAGGGCAAGAGTAAGGGCAAGAGTAAGGGCAAGGGCGGTAAGGGACAGCGATAACGAGGAGAAGGGATGCAAACTTTACTTCGCTCAACCTTCAGAGCGGACCCACGAGATGATGCTAACTTGCTCCTGAGCAATGCTCTGGAGTTACGGCAAGCCAGGCTAGAGTTCCTCACCCCGGAGCACTCTGCTGTGTGGTCGTTCGTGGAGGCGTTTGTCTCCGACCACAACCATGTGCCCGATATCTCTTCCCTGCAACTCCACTTCACGCAAACGGAGCCGGACCCCGACGTTATCAATCAGCTCCAGCTACTTCGTAGTCTGCCTGCCATCACACGCGGGGACTTCAAGAAACGACTGACGATCAAGGTAGAGGAGCTTAAGACAAGAGAGGTAGAGGAGCTTCTCAGTTACGCCAACATCATCAATCGCAAGGGGGTCGAGGAGAAGGAAGAGGGGCAACGGGGTCGCGGGAGAATCCTGAAGGGGTATCGAGATGCACTGCAGCATATCACTCGGAAGTCCCTGGACATTATCCGGCCCACTGCGGGTGTTCGCAAGGAAGGTGAGGTCACGACTGACACGCACCTGTTCATTGAGGATTACGACCGCAGAAAGAACGATCCAACATATGGCAAGGGACAGCTCTGCGGGCTTCCGCAGATAGATGAAACTACGGGTGGAGCGAGAAAGGACCAGCTCTGGACACATGCTGCCTTCACGGGAGAGCTGAAGTGCTTGACCTCAGAGACCCTTATTCAGGATGCGGAGACAGGTACTTTTTCTACTATTGAGGAACTATACAGGGGAGGACTTCGTCCCTTGGTACAATGCCTTGATGAAGTAAAGTGGGAAACAACGTATGCTCGTGTGGGGCATGTCGAGCAGAATGCCAGGGTACCAATTTTCAAGATTACGACTAACGCAGGTCGGGTGATTAGGGCATCGGGTAACCATCCTTTCCTGACCGTAACGGGATGGAAAAATGCGGAGGACCTCAATACAGAGCAGGACTTCCTGGCTATCCCTGAGAAGTGGTCTACCCTCCCCTTAGAGAGTACCCTTCGGGATGAGGAAGTGAAACTTCTCGGCTATCTCCTCGGAGATGGATGCCTGAAGGGGTACATCGACTTTACCAACACCAACCCCAGCATCCAGGAGGACTTTGTCCAATGTTTGGAGGCTTTGGGATACGCAGAACGTACACAAGCAAATGTAAATCAGCCCACGTACCATTGTATTGCAGACCGTTCGTGCTACCGAGTCTCGCATAACCTTGGGGATCGCTTTCATCCTAACCGTGTTTCTCCGCTGAGAGTTCTTCTGGAGAATCTCGGCCTTTGGGGTCGGGGATCTTACGAGAAACACATTCCAAGGACTCTTTGGCAAACATCCGATGCACAGATTTGGATGCTTTTAGGGGCGCTTTGGGCGACGGATGGAAGCATTTCTACCCGGAGGTACTGCGGGAAGCGCAAGGTAAATCTTTACTATGCCTCCGTGAGTGAGAGCCTCGCTCGGGATGTGTATCACCTTCTGCACCGTGTAGGTGTACAAGCAACCGTTCGACGGCATGCCTTGCAGTACAAAAATAGTACCAGACATTGCTGGCAGGTCAAAGTCATGTCCTGTTCCTGGTGGAGGTTTCTAACCTACTGCCACCCGGCAGGTAAGGTCGATCAAATGGCTACTGTTTTGGAGGTACTCTCGAAAGAACAGAGAGACCCTCGTATGCCATCCTCTTTGCTGAAAGATGTGGATGATAGTGTTCGCTGGTGGACCAAAGCAGGGGGGTGGAGATACGCCCGCTGGGCAAAGAGACGCAAGACCCTGTTGCGAGGAACCCTACACGAGGTGGCTAAGAAACTTGGAAGTGCAGAGTTGCTTCGTAAATGTGAGGGAGATATTCTTTGGGAGAAGGTTGAATCTGTCGACCCCGATGGTGTCGAGATGACATATGATCTGAGTGTTCCTGCGGTTGGGAACTTTGTGGCAAATGGATTCCTCGTCCACAACAGTACGTTTGCTTTCAACTGGGTCTACAACCAGGCCATCTACTTTGGTGAGAGTTCCTGCTACTTCAGCCTGGAAATGCCCTATGAGCAGTGTCAGCGCATCATCTACACGATGCATTCCATGCACGAGAAGTTTCGTGACGTGCGGATGGCATTGGGACTACAGAAGGATCCCGATAATGCTGTTCCTCTGACCTACCATTACATCCGGGATGGGAAGTTGCCCCCGAATGAGGAGCGTTTCCTGAAGGAGTTCGTGCTGCCCGACCTGGAGGAGGGGGCCGCCAACGGAATCTATGGGAAGATGCACTTCCGAGGGTATGACCCTGACAGTGATTACTTCCGCATCTCCGATATGCGAGCGAAGGCAGAGACGCTGTACCGGGAGAGTTCTTTCTCTCTTCTGGTCGCAGACCACGTTCTCTTGATTGACGCCAAGAAAAACCATCGAAGCACGACGGAGTCTGCCAATGAGGTAGTGCGGGATCTGAAAAAGCTCTCCGAGGTCTTCAATGCTGGCGAGGGCATTGCTGTTCTGGCGTTGTTTCAAATCAGTCGTGAGGGAAAGAAGAGGGCGGACAAGGCTGAGGGACGGTACAGCCTATACGATCTGTCCTACTCGAATGAGATTGAGCGCAGCAGCGATGTTATCACGGGCAGCTACCTGAACGATGAGCTTCGCAAACGATGCCGTGCCTTGTTCCAATTCTTGAAGTCCAGAGACGGTGGGATGTGTGACCCCTTCTACACTCGCGTCGACTGGCCCTCTCGCATGCTGTTCACCTGTCATGAACGGCCCGGGACGGAAGCAGAGTCTGTGGTAGAGGAAGTAGAGGGTACTCTCTATGAGGAGCTATTTGACCCCTGATGCATGCCGAAGATGTAAAAGGTAGGATCAAGGAGAGAGTTGCCCGTATCCACAAGCATGTTCCGATCCTGGAGGTGCTTGCTCGTTACGGGTACACCATCCATGAGGATGCCGAAGGACGAGAGCAGCAGTTCTCCTGTGACTTGCATGGAGATGGGCAGGACGGGAAGCCCTCCGCAAGAGTGTACCCTGCTTCCGCCTCCTGGTATTGCTTTGGGTGCAGTCTTTCTCGGGATGCTATCAAGACAGTGCAGGAGAAAGAGGGCCTTAGCTTCAGCCAGGCATGCTACAAGATTGAAGAGCGATTCAACCTCCCACACCCGGCAAACTGGAACACAGGTGACTGGGACCAGGGGGAACGCTCAGAAGAAAACCCTGGAGACGTCATTAGGATTGACGAGACGACGACTTTCGAGTCCGAGGAAAGACAGACAGGGAACTTGCTCCTGTACTTGACGCGGGAGCGAATCTTGGAAAGGAAAGTTTGCCTGCTTCTCTGGGAGTTGTACGACCGAGCAGTCTGGAGTGTCCACAAGGAAGTTTGGTCGGAATCCCGTGGAAAGGAGGCTGTGGCGAAATTGCGAGCAAAGGCGATAGCGTTGGGCGCAAAGGCCCTGCAGGAGGCGTCGTGAGTGGACTCGTGCCGCTTCAAGTTGAAATCGACGCCTGGGGTACGTTTCGCTTCCTCCGTGCCCTTCCACAACGAGACAATGATTGGGGGTGTCTTGCTTTTTTCCAAGGTACCCCTTGGGAACGAATCGTAACTGTCGTACCAGGGGAAGCGCTCTCCCATGCACTTCAGGGTCACCCGTGGCCTCTTCTTAGGAGTCTAGGACCGAGCCCGGATGAGCTTTGCAAGCAGCTCCCCCCGGAAACGGGGTGTGCTTATCTCCTCGACAAGAGTTGCCACACAAGGGATGCCAAGCGTTGCCTTCCCGGAAGTAAACTCCCAACTTGCTACAAGTCGACGTTGGAAGGGGAGCAAGCAATTGTAGTCTATGAGGTCGCTCTTGCACTACGTGAGGGGCGCTACATTCTTGTCACCGAAGGGAAAACCTTCACGTTGTGAGGAAGAGCATGCTTCCGTCCCGAATGCTACCTGCCAAAAAGATAGACGTCCAACTCAAACCTTGGATGGACGACTATAGCTTTGCTCTGGTGACCACCGAGAACATCAACCAGGTGGTCGAAGAGTGCATTGCAGCAGGTGTCTATGGACTTGACCTGGAGACTACAAGTCTCGATACGCGGATCTTCCCTCGGACTACAGAGAACGGAAGTGTGCAGGAGGTCACCACGGACATCGTGGGTATCTGCCTGTCACCAGGAAAGAAACGGAGCTACTATCTCCCCATCCTGCACCGCCCCAACGGGGTACCCTCTCCGCACAACGTACCCTTCTCTGTCTGGGATGTTGCGGTTCGACGTCTGCTGCAATCCTCTGCAAAGCCTGTTGTCCACAACTGCAAGTTCGAGGGTGAGATCCTGAGCTTCCCCAAGGGGTCTGCCGCGTTTGGGGATTGGGATGACCTGAAGTGGTGGGAAGACACACAGATCCTGGCATACCTGGAAGACAGCAATCGCAAGGCTCTCGGACTCAAAGCTTTGTCGAAAGAGTTCCTGGGGAGGGAGCAGATCGAGTTGGATGAGCTGTTTCCCCCGAAAACCACTCGTCTGGACTACTCCTTGTTGAACCCAGCGGACCCAGCGGTCCTCGCTTACGGTTGTAGCGATGCCGTGTGCACTTTGGAGTTGTACTATGTGCTGAAAGACCGAGCTGTTGACATGGAGGGGTCCGAGGGGAAGTTCAATCAGAACTTCATCCTAGGCTTGGAGAAGCTGTGCGTTCCTGCGATTCGCTGGATGGAGCGGGCTCGCCTCCCGATTGACTTGAACCTGGCTGCCGAGTTCATGCGCAAGGCCAGGTTGGAGTTGATGGAGTCCCTCAAGGAACTGTACAGAGGAGCCTCCGAGATCCTGGGTCGTGACATCATGCCACTGTCCTTCTACTTTGTCTGCCAGGAATGGGAATTCAATCCTGCTTGGCGAGACATTCAGGAGGATGAGAGCCAGGATGCACGGTCTCTTCGGGATCTGTTTGACGAGTGCAAGCGTAAGGCAGATGATTACCAGAAGAGATACCGGAAAAGTGACCTATCGATCCTGAAGGACTGTGACGACAATCCAGAGCTAGAAGTTCTGTTGAAGAGAGAGCCCCCACCCCCTCGCTCTTTCGGGAAAGACACCATCATACTCCAGGCTGAGTATGATGTAATGTCACCCACCCAGCTAGGGAAACTCCTGTTTGACTTGGGGGTGAAGGGTCTCCACAAAACCGACTCGGGACAGATACAGACCAGCAAAGAAGTTCTGGACGAGGTTATCGAGAACAACCAGGACACGCTTCCTTTCATGAAGCGAGTCAAGATGTTCCGGGGGAATGAGCAGGCCCTCAAGAATCTGGTCAGCATCTGGAAGGATACGGATCGAAGAGATAACAGCCTTCGCATCAGCTTTCGGGCTTATGCCGCCGGCACAGGGCGTTTCAGCTCCAAGGGTGATAAGAATCCAGAGGCCACCGGGGGCACAAAGTTCAACCTCCAATCCATGCCGGCAGGTAAGGATCCTCGGAGCCCAGAAGCTTTGCTTCGCATTCGCGAGTGCATCCGTGCCCGTGATGGCAAAGTCATGGTGGTCATCGACTTCTCTGGTGTCGAGCTGCGTATCCTTGCAAACATGGCCGGGGAAACGAAGTGGATTGACCAGTTCTTTCTATGCAGTGATTGCAAGCTGGTCTTCAACCGGGATACGGTCCCACCGAAGTTCTGTCCCCGCTGCGGATCTGACAAGATTGGGGATATCCACACCCTGACAGCTATCCAGATTTACGGGGCGGACGCTCCGTCAAAGCCGGAGTGGAAGGTTTATCGCGCACGAGGCAAGAACACGAACTTCGCGTTGAACTATGGGGGTGGCCCGCAGGCAATCCAACGGCAGACAGGAACCTCTTCGAACGAATCGCATCGTATCCACAAGAAGTTCAAGTCTTCCTATGACTTCCTGACGAAGTGGCAGGGCAATCGTGTGGCCTTTGCCAAGAAGCATGGGTACGTGATGACTGCGTTCACACGTCGCTATCGTGTGCCCGACATCGCTCACGAAATCCCTTGGATTCGGGGAAAAGCAGAACGCAATTCCATCAACTCCCCCATCCAGGGGACCTCGGCGGACATCACCAAATTGGCGATGGGGCTGGTGTACAAGAAGTGCAAGCAAGCAGGTTGGTTGGACAAGGTTCACATGCTTTTGACCATGCATGATGAGTTGGTCTTCGAGGTGGACACGGACATTCTCGAAGAAGCGGTCGACATGTTTGTGAATGTGATGTGCGACAATGCGGCGATACGTGCTCGAAAGTGGCCTGTCCCCTTGACGGTGGATGTAGAGCTGGGGGTGTCGTGGAAAGCCAAGATCAACCTGGAGGGGGTGAGGTACTCTGTCCAGTTGCGTCGTTTGCTCCAGAGACCCGGGCAATCGGATGAGGAGATCAAAAAGCTTCTGCGCTGCGTGAATGGGTTCTACGGGGGTCCTGCTGGGGTCCGTAAAAGTCTCAAGTCTTTCGAGGACATTCAATGGCCAGAGCTTATCCGTCCCCATTTCAAGAGCGGACGGGAGGAGAAGCCCTTTACGGTAGAGGAGCGACAAGCACTTGCGCATGCCTGGGCGCTCTACTTTGGGGAAGCAGACGTAGCGGTACCCTCCGCCGCAGAGGAGCCCCAAACAGACGTCATCGAGATCGCCCCCACTCCGTCGCTCACCTCCCTTGCAGACCCCATTCCGGCAACCCCTGCCCTTGACAAGGATACTTCTCCTGCGACTTTCGAGTACCGTGTTCCCCAGCTATCCATCAGCTCTTCCCAGGCGCTGGCAGCGGTGTTGGTGGCCTGCCAGGGTACGGGAAAGCATCGTCTGGTTCTCATTGCACCCTCTGGGGAGGTACTACAAGGGTGGGATTCTTGGGCGGGTTCGGATGTCTGCGTGGATCCCGAGGTGTTTACTCGTGCCATGCGGGAACGCAATGTCTGATGAGATTCAGCGGAGATTGGAGATCCTTGAGATGGCTCTCGGTATCGAGACGCCAGACCGGGAGCATTGCCTTTCACAGGAAGGTCCCATCTTCTCCTGTTCTTCCTGTGATCCCGACGTCTGCCCCGTCGTCAACAATCTTCTGCAAGCCACCGCGAATGAGACACAAGCTCTGGGTGGTCGGGTTCGACGCCTGGAATTGTGGCTAGACCAGATTGACTCGGCGGCACGGCCCCGAGAAAGGGCTACTCTACTGGAGCAACGCGAACGGTTACTGGCGAACATTGCGGACGTGGAGAGGTCTGTACAGCAGTCTCGCGGTGTAGTAGCACACAACCTGACGCAGTTTCTGAGTGACCAGCGGGATAAGCTGGAGCGCCTCAACAAGCAGATAGGACAGTTGCAAGATGGGTGACGATTCTACAAAGGAATGCTTGCGAGACATGCAAGCGAAGTTTCCTCAGTTCAGTTTGCAAGACCTGCGGACTGTCTTCTGCTCAGAATGTCGAAACTTCGGCTGTAAGCATGCGAAGCTAGCAGGTAACCCCTGGGAGCAGCGGATGGCCACGCAAGTGGATCGTCTACTCGAAAATCCGTTGTTCGCTAATCTTCAGGATCCTCGGTGGTCGCACCTGCGGGAGCTGGACTTCCCGAGCTTGTTCCAGGAGTCCATTCGCCTGCACCTGGCGGAGCAACGGGGGGATTGGTCACTTCCATCACAGCGCGAAGTTGATGCGGCGATGGGTGTGATTCCAGACCAGTCCGCGACGGAACCGAATCCAGAGGTGGAACGTGCTGTTAAGGCTTTGAAGCGTTTGCACACGGTCATCCAAATCAATTCCCAGACACACCCAGGGGTGGTCTACGAAGTCACGCTAGATGACGAGGGAAAGGCGGTATCCTGCACTTGCTTGGCCGGGCGGCATAAGCGACGTTGCACGCATCGTCTCTGGGCGGAGAAAGAGTACCAGAGAAGACAAAGGGACTCTGAGGAGAACACCTCGGAGAAGACGTCTGAGGAGCCTCAGAATGCGCTTGCGGAAAAGGGTGGGGAAAGCCCCCTCCCAATTCTGGGAGTGCGTCAGGGACCCCCTGAGGGCCGCCAGGGACCCATCCAGGGGTTGGCTCGTAACACCGCACTTCCTAACCAGGGGATGCTGCTAGAGGGTGCCCCTGCGGACGGGTTGCGGAAAATCACACGAGATCCGTGGGCACCTGTGTTGGAACGTTCTAGTGTTGTCCCCTCGGGAGTTCAGATCACGATAGGGAAGAAGAAAGATGAGTGACGACAAGCGGAGCCTTTACGAAGTAATGGAGGAGGCCCTTCGTAAGCATCCACACTTGCGGGCTATCTCCGAGTTTGTGGACAAAGAGGTGTCCTCACATGTGCGCGAGGGGACAATGACCCTTCCCGAGGCCCTGGCGAGAATTCGTAGCTTGTCGGAGGACAAGACTTTCAATGCCTTGGTCCAGCAGGAAATGGGAGACCCGGAGGGGGATCTTCTTTTCCAGGAAGAAGAGAACCAGCAACCTGGACTCAACCCTCTGCTCCTGGGGCAAATCATGGAACGTCTCCAGTTTGATGGGGATGTTCCTGAGATGCGGTCCGGTCATATGCTAGAAGGAGGCACTCCGGCTGTTCCCGTGGACACGAACGCAGTCAATCCCATTGCTCTGGGAGTGCTCCTCACACAAGCCTCGGAAGAGGTCGCACGGGAGTTCGATGAGAATGCTGCCTCTTTGGCACTCCGCGTACAGGAGGAGATGCTGCATGCTCTGGAGGCAGGGGTGGAAGCTTCGCCACCAGAGGATGGGTCCTTAGTTGTGTCCGCAGAGACCAGTGGTATCCTTGGGGTGTACGAAAGGCCAGAAGTGGATCCCAAGGGGTATGCTCGTGGACAGCTTCCCGCGTTACGTGGTGTTTCCACTCCCTCAGGTTCTGCGTTGGCTTCACTGTCAGTGGAGGCTCAGCATGAGATGGCGTGGAAGGCGCTCGCGACAACGCAAGGGAGAAGGTCTTCACTGAGCCCCATTCAATCGTTTCTGTTGCGGGAGTTGTTTGCGGAAGGGTTGACTGTGACCTTGGGGACGGGGGAGCTTCTCGTAGCCTCTCACGAGTGGGTCATTCGTTTGGATGGACCCCAAGCAACGCAAGTAGGGTTCTCTCCTGCCGCAGTGGCGCGTGCTGTACTCTCTAAGCAATTGCTTCAAAAACTGCCGGTGGAGTGTCGCTCGGAACCTCTTCTGTTGTCTGTGCAGACGGTGGACAACATTAGCCAACGCTTGGTAGGGTGGTCGGCACAGCTTTACGTCAGGAGTGATCCGTGACGGGCTTGGTCAAAGCAAGACGTTTGCTCTGGACGCTCCTCATTCGTGGAGAGTCGGCGTTGTGTATGAGAGTGCAGCATGGGCCACCGTTACAACACAATGGTGGTGAGACACTCTGGAAAGTCATCCTCACCCCTTCTGAAATGGATGCTTTGGAAAGGAGCATCCAGGAAAAGGGCCTCCGTGTTGTGCGCATCCGTCAATCTCGGAATGAGATTCGAGAGAGCCAGCCAGAGGGTGTTCACTTCACGGCTTCTCTGAGCGACTTCGACCCCACGCAGATAGTGTATCGCACACCAGACTGTCCTTTTTGCTTTTTCTTCTTCCCTCAGGGGGAGGAGCAGTGCGGAGTCGACAACTGGCCAGCAGAGTCCGTTGTAGCGGCACAGAAGGTTGTCAAAGCACAAGCAGACCTCGTCAAGTGTTCTCTGCATGGAAAGGGATCAGGATGAAAGAGGGGTATCATCAGGATGAAAGAGGGGTATCATGTAGAGGAAGCTTTGGCTGGTCTCCAATCTCTTCCCAGTGGGTCTGTGAACCTCGTGGTCACGGACCCCGCTTACAACACGATGGAGAAATGGCGAGCGCAGGGTACAACGACACGTCTCTCGCATTCGAAGTCTTCTTCGAATGATTGGTTCCCCGTTGTGGATATGGAGTACCTTGGAGATTGCATTTCGGAGTGCTACCGGGTGCTACAGAACAACAGCTACCTCTTCGTGATGTGCGACTTCTTCACAGGGATAGAGGTGCATTCTGCAGCGATTGCTGCGGGGTTCGATCCGAAGAAGCCACTGATTTGGGAAAAGGTTGGCAAGAGAATGACAGTGGTCTGCCCGACGTGTCATGTGAAGGTGACGGAGATCGAAGGTCGGGGTTCTCCAGGTATGGGGTACCCCTTTCGCTCCGGGTACGAGATGATCTACTTTGCACAGAAGGGTAAGCGCAAACCGCCGCAGAATAAGTCCATTCGGGATGTTCTTCGGTACCCGCGTCTTAAAGGGGATAATCTGTGGCCCACGCAGAAACCGATAGACCTTTTGAAGGTCTTGATCGAGCTTTCCAGTGCTCCCGGTGATCTCGTCCTGGACCCGTTTGCAGGTAGTGGTTCTACGCTAGTGGCGGCTGCTCTTCTTGAGCGGAAGTATCTGGGGTTTGACGTGGATTGTAAGGGGAAGGACTACTTCCAGACCTTGCTCGGAGAGCACATACCCAAGGTTCTCCCTTCTTTGCTGCCCAAGAGAGACGGCGTTTCCGCGCGAAAGAAAGCTGCCCCCATCTTTAGAATGTTTAGCGGGCAGCGGACGGAGTCGGGTGAAAATGGGTAGGTTCTGCGGAGAGGGGAATGCATGACTTCCAAACGTCGACAACTAGATTCCCAGTATGCAGAAGCTCTGCTGCGCGTACCGCATACCCGTAACGGTGTTGCGAGCCATGATGGAGAGTCTCTGTTTCAGTACATCGCACGTCTCCGTGCGGAGTTGGAGGAGTCCCTGTCTCTTGCCGAGAAGATGTTGCAGAGCAACCCTTTGACGGCGCTGGTTGTACAGAAGGTAGGAGGGGATCTGGAGAGCCCCGCATTGCAAGTGGGTTCCGAGGGAGACCTGTGGGTGGTGGGTGTAGAGACCAGAGAAGAGACCAGAGAAGAGACCAGAGAAGAGACCAGAGAAGAGATCCTCCAAGTACCGACATCGAAGTCTTCTCGGGAGAAACGATCCTATGCTTCGGAGCTTCCCCTGAAGAGCGTGCTAGATGAGATGGGGGTCCTACTGGGGTGCGACTTTTCGGAGTTAGGCCGGGCAAGACGCCCCAGGTATGACTTGATCAAGCAAGAGCTAGAATCTTCCGTGGCTGCAGGTCTTCCTGTACATCCGATTTTCATCGAGTTTGGGATGGTGTCGACAGACACTGTGCAAGTTCTCCCCATTGTAGAGGCGGTTCCTGTCGTAGAGGCGGTTCCTGTCGTAGAGGCGGTTCCTGTCGTAGAGGAGGCCCCGGTAGAGGAGGCCCCGGTAGAGGAGGCCCCGGTAGAGGAGGCCCCTGTCGTCGAGGTGGCCCCTGTCGTCGAGGTGGCCCCGGTAGAGGAGGGGGTGGAGACTTCTGTGTCAATAGCAGTTCCCGTCCCACCCCCTCCGGATAAGGGGGAGTCTTTGGACCTTATGGACTTGATCAATGACTCTTTGGAAGGGGACCTTGTACCTGTCGAAAAGGAGGAGGTATCCCTTGTGAGCATGATCCTTAAACGCCGTCGAAAGGGTTTGTCTGTAAGTACACCTACCTCTGGAGTTGCTCAGAAGATGTTGCAAAGGGCTGCTTCCTTTGATGTGGAGGCAGAGATTGCGTCGTTCCAGTCTCAACACGCATCACACGTCAAGTCTCACTAGCAATTCTATAGCCCTTCTCTTGCAGGGAATGCTCGGGGGGTCTCGCATGGCTTTCTGGTGGATCAACAATAGCGGACAGAATACGTTGCGTGGAGAGCCTGCCTATGAGGCAGAGGACGGCACCGTGTTCCGAGTCCTGCAACAAGCAGAAGACTACTCTGCAATGACAGGGCTGAGCTTTGGTGTGTGGTTGGATGACTATGGGAATCCAGGGGACCCAAGCAACCCCATACAACTTATCAACAGCTTCGTCTTGCACTGCCTCTACATGATTCCTCAGGCAAAGTCGGACTTCTTCAAGATGGTCCCTAGCCTGAATCAAGCGGAGCAGACCAGATTCCAGCGAATGTTGGAGCGGGCTCCGTTTATCTCAAGAACCTTCTATCAAGATGAGCAGACTCGGACGGATGCTTTCACGCGGCGCTTCAATGGGGCCGGGGTACGAGTGACTGGTAGATATGGAGGGACAAGAAGTGGCGGAAACTGCTAAAGAAACACCTAGTATCCCTGCGACAGACACCTTCGAAAAAACCCCGCTCAGCAGCAAAAAGTTCATCGCCTACTTGGTTGCGGACATTGGTTGGTCTGCTTTCCTCGCGTTCGTTCTCTTGGTGTACCAGGAGCAGTTGACCCCTCTCGTCTGGGGTCTCCTCATGGGGACCGTCTTGGTGAAAGGGTTCGTGCAGGTGGGGGTCATTCTCGGCCAAAACTCTTTGGACAAGTTCATCCGCGTGGCTAGGATCAACGCTACTCTGGGAGTGCCGACCGTACTTGAAGGACCCACGAAAAGGAAAAGCACTCGACCTGAGAAGGGTGCTTCCGAGAAAGAGTGAGCTATCCCAGGAGGAGGGAGACATGGGCCATTTCACGCCACCATTCATGAGAAGATTTCAGCGGACTTTCCCGCAACCCGCAAAGGCTCCTGAGGAAATACCTGTAAAGGTGTCCCTCGAAGATGCGATGCACGAGTGGGAGAAAACCACGGGGGCTCTCGCGAAGTCCGTCGTCGAGGAAACCCCCGTCGTCGAGGAAACCCCTGTTGTCGAGACCCCTGTCGTCAAGACCCCTGTCGTCGAGACCCCTGTTGTCGAGACCCCTGTCGTCAAGACCCCTGTCGTCGAGACCCCTGTCGTTGAGGACAGCGAGGATGGTGAGGATATCGAAACGGAGGCCCAGAGTGAGGAGGAGCTGGCCAACCTGCTGCGTTTTTCTCGGAAGAGATTGGTGCGCATGGCACAGGTGAAGTCTATCGTTCTCCCAGCACGAGCTACTAAAAAGCAGATCGCGGAGCTTCTCCTGGAGCCCAAAGAGTAACCAAGTGCCTACCAAGATGTTCGTGTATAAGTACCTCGCACGGGGTATGTATGGATTTCTCCGAGACACCCTGGGACGTGAGGTGTTCTTTCATCTTGGAGCCTTCCTCCCAGGTACTGCGGAAGAGGAACCCATTCCTCCAATTCCGGGAGAAGAGGTGGAGGTGGAGGTGGACTTCTCGGCGGGTACTGCGGAGAAAGCTCCCCGTGCTGAAAGGGTTTGCCGTTTGTTCGTTCCTCTTGCGAAGACGGGTATGGTAGAGATGTTCGATTCCGCTTCGGGATACGGATTTGTCCGTTGCGAGGGGGAGATGTTTTTCCTACACAAGAGTGAGATTCGGGATGGGAAGACGCCCCTCTTGCAGGATACCGTCAAGTTCTATCCTGGAGTCCGGGAAGGAAAATCACGCGCTTGCCATGTAACCGTGCTGAGGGACTAATGAGCGAGACAAACATCTTTGGTGGACTGAACAGGAACTCTCTCTACACCCCCATGTCAGAGGACGAGCAGGAAGTCCTAGCTAGGTTGATTGAAGCGGATGACCTGGAGATCCATGTCAAGCAGTGGGGCATCGTGAACAAGTTCATCGAGAAGCCTCGATTTGGGGATAAGGTCATTGACATCAAGTTCTGGGTGCGATTCTCGAAGCCAGACGTGCTGATACCTGTGTACTATTTCGATCTGGAGCTTCGCACCCGAGCAGGGCTCCTGCTTTTTGCGGAACGGCAGGCTATCAAGGGTGCCGAGGGTGGACCTCTGCTGGTGGGAGCGGGAGTGACCATACCCTTGGGGTGGTCCATTGCGATTCATGCGATGAATCCCGATGTGGTTCGGTCGATCAAGCCGGGAGCCCACGGATTGACTACTCGTGAAGGGAACAGGCACCTCACAGAAGCAGAGCAGGCTACCATGCGAAATCTGCGCAAGTCGGAGAAGAAGGTACGAGAGTTGACACAACAAGAAGCAGCTGAGGCAGCCAAGAAAAGCTTGTACTGAGGTCGAGGATGAAAAGCATAGAGGAACTCTGGGCAGACCGCCCCTCCCGTATTGAGAGAAAACCCGCTCGAAGTTCCGCTGTGCAGAACCCCAACCACGTCATCTTAGGTAGTGTGGAAGAGGTCCGTCGGAGAGCCCGAGAGTTAGCACAAGACTCGCTCACGACACGTCTTCATCGTCTTTACCAGGCTGCCCGCATGGCTTCCGAGCAGTCCTCTTCTGCACGGGAGCGGAGAGAAGCACTCTGGACGGTAAACTTCGTGACTTCTCTGCGTCGAAAGATAGGGAGTCTCGGAGAGTCTCCCAAAGTCGAAAAGGTCTTGCGACAGAGAGAAGCTCTGCATGCTCCCTGGGCCAGGACTTGAATGACTATGAGCAAACCGAATGAGAGACAGGTACTGGGGGCTAAGATACGAGCAGAGGCAGAGCGCTATGTGAAAGAGCGTCGAAAGCCTTTTGCAGGAGGGTGGAGCGGACCATCTCAAAAAGAGGTACAGGCCCACCTCGCGACTGTTCTGCGGATGGACCCACAGGAAGTGAGTCGTTACCTGACATGGTCAAGGTACTGCACGCACGCTTGGTCAGATGGAGCCTGTCCACAATGCCCGGACCCAGGAAAGTGAGATGCTGGAGGAAAGCATGCCAGGTGTGATTGAGGTCATTGTAGGTGGAATGTACTCTGGAAAGACAGAGGAGTTAGTTCGCCGCTTGCGTCGGGCTCGCTTCGGGAAGAAGAAGGTGCTTCTGTTCAAGCCCAAGATCGACAATCGCTATAGTGAGACGGATGTGGTGTCGCATGCCCTAAACAAGTTCCCCGCCATTCCCGTCATGACCATTGAAGAGATCGAAGGGCACCTTCAGGAGGATACCGAGGTCATCGGTATTGATGAGGCTCAGTTCATCCCTGAGCTTCTTCTGTTCTGCCATCGCATGGCGAATCTGGGAAAGCGTGTCGTGATCGCAGGGTTGGACATGGATTGGAGGGGGGAACCCTTTGGGGACATTCCAGCTCTAATGGCGACTGCGGAGAAGGTCACAAAGCTGAGGGCCATCTGCGTGGTTTGCGGTGAGGACGCAGGATTCTCGTACAAGAGGAAGGGAAGCCAGAACCAAGTGGAGGTCGGGGGAACCGATATCTACGAGGCGCGCTGTCGACGCTGCTTCTTCTCTTGATACCCACTAAATATCAGCTACTTCCAGCTGAACTTCCGAGACCCTGGAAACTCACAGGGGTGCCAAAATCGGACTTGAAGGGGCCAGGTAGCATATGTTGTCCCCAAATGACTCTGCTACCCTGAAAGCTTCCCCTAGAGCCCCCGTATTAGGAATATTCCGTGGTATCTCAAGAGTTTGGCAAAGGGGTGGGTCATCACTAGGGTTCCCAGACCCTTGCCCTAGGGGTGTGCATCGCATGCGATACCTTGTGGACCCCCATCCAGAGTATGCAGTACCCCAAGGGGTGAGTCGGGACTCTGTACTCCAATTAGATGCTGGGTTTTTGCAACCCCCGTTGAAAGGTAGGGGTTCCCTTTCGAAACCCTATGCCCAAGTCCTTCACACCTTGGGTCCGCATACACGACAGGTGATAGAGGAGCGATATGGTTCGCTCTGCAAGGAGCGTTGTACTCTCCACCCGCTACCCTGGTTTATTTCCCTGAGTCGATATGACCACGCACGCGAACCGGACACGCTACTCCACCAGCATGACAAGAGTTGGGGGCAACCGGATAAGGACTGGGAAGCCTTCACGGCGCAGGGACGCTGGTGCGATGCAATGCTTCGTCTGGTGAGCGGATGGAATGAGAGCGGAGAGTTCAGTCGTGTCCCAAAGGACTGGATCAGTTTGGATGAGTTCAGCATCGGGATTGCGCACTACTGGGCAGACACCGCTCCGAAACTCCTGGCTGACTTTGTGGCGGCGTTCCCAGAATTGTCGGCAGAAGCCTGGGGTGAGGCAAAGGCTATTCAGATGCGGGAGGAAATCTGGCTTCGATCCCAGATCCGTGCTCTCACGGGGAAGCGCGCCCATCAGGCAAAGTACAACTGGCTCTGTGCGGGCTGGTGGTTTGCAGCTCGGAAGCCGCAGGCTATCTCCTGGCAAGCAACGGAGTGGCTCCAAAGGTATGGTCGCTCTGCAAAGCGGACGATTCAATACTTTGGCTGGATGGAGCATCTCGGGGGAAGCGATGGTGGGCGTATCCTTGCGGCGGTCATCCGAATGGTCAATTCGGGGGGTGCTAGGGGTAAGATACGGGCCGGGCACCGTCTTGTGGGAGAGAAGGCAACTCCCATGAAGGTGCTGGAAGCCGCCTACAATGCTCCGAAAGGGGAGGGTGGATACGGTCAGCCGGATCGTTGGCTGCACATTACGCAGTGGCCTGGATTTGCAGGCTCTGCACCACCTTCGCTCACGGTGCCGCTACCCGAGAAATAGCATGTCAAGAGTCAAGATTGGGCAGCCTGTGGAAATAGGTCGTAAACCCAGAGGAATCCTTGTCGTCATTGAGGGGATGGACGGGGTTGGGAAGAGTACACTCACAACAGCTCTTGAAGAGGCACTCATCGCACAGGGCATCCCAGTACACCGCACGCGGGAGCCTACCAATGGTCCGTTCGGGACAATGCTGCGTGAACGGCAGGCCAGCGGCATCCGGTACACCCCGTGGGAGGAATATTGGCTTTTCATGCTCGACCGGGCAGAACACGGACGGGAGATACGTCAACACTTGGTACAAGGGAGTGTTGTTCTTTCTGACCGATACTGGCATAGCACCTGGGTTTATCAGGTTCCACGGATGATGGAGCCCCAGAGTCTGTCAGAACTGCTGGAGCAGGAGGTACTCTCCGAGGTGCTGCGGCAAACTACGTGTACAGACACGAAGTGGGATGCGACTTATGAAAGGAGGGATATCCTTGTCAAAGAGGCCGCAAAGATTACGCCTGTCCCGGATCTACTCTTCATTCTGGACCTGAGCGTGGAGAAGGCTCAGAAGCGAATTCTGGAGTCTCGTGGTGCCCTAGATGTTTTCGAGACAGAGGAACTTCTCACGCAGTATCGTGCCGACTACCAATGCTTGGCTGCGAAGCAGGGGGGTATCCTTATGTGTGCGGATCGTCCTATAGATGTGCTGGAGGAGAAGGTTCGCAAACGTGTGCTGAGCCTCCGGGATAGCTCAATAGCAGCGTTATAGCGAACGGTAGAGAGTTTGAGGCAGGGGCTTGGAAAACAGCGCCAGACCATAGCGCTAGGCCACTAGGATGAGAACGTGAGAAACAAAAACGCAGCTCGTAAGCAATCACCCTCCCCCACGGCAGCTTCGGAGCTGAAGCCCATCAAGCCAGAGCGGTTTGTTGATCTTTCGGTATTCTACCTGAGTCTCTCCTCATTTCTCTCCGCGCAGGGCAACAAGCATCCCCATAGCAGAAAGGGGATGGTCCTTCTTCGAAAAGCGCAATCCCAGATGGAGAGCGGACTGGAGTTGATCGTGCGTCCACTTGTGGATACGCAACGAGTCCCTCAGTTGAAGTCTCACTTTCAGAAGGCGATGGTGGGGGCCAGTGTGGAGTCCGCCCTCGACAAAGCGCAGTTTCTGTCCGCGTTTTACCGGAAGCTGAGCACTCGCATGGAGGTTGTCCAGGACGTCTTTTCGGGAAAGTCTCGGACCCCCATCATGCAACTGGTAGACGTGGTGCAGCAGGAAACTCCGGCTGCGATCCTGCACAATTTGTCCGCCATAGCCCCTGTTTCAGGCATCCAGACCTTCCACCAGTGGGTTGTGGAGGCGGCGAGTATCCTGGGTGCTAGCTTGACTCCGATGGAGTCTATCGTTGTAGACACAGCCTCGGCAGTTAGCCTTGCTCGACAGATTCGGGATGTGGATGCCAACCTGGCAACCACAAGTCCCGTGTCTGAGGAAGCTGCGAATCTGCAAGGGGAGAAGCAAAGACTCTCTCGGAAGTTGGAGCAAGTGGTCGAAAACTCGGACAACCCTAACGTGGTTCTCAGCGGAGCTGTCAACGAGATCAACAAGAACAAGGAAACAGGGTACCTTACCGAGATTGGGAAGCGTTTGGGGCACACCCCGGATCAAGAAGCTGCAATGATGGTTAGTGGAAAGTCCATCATCGCTGCCGGAGCGGGCTCTGGTAAGTGCGTTACAGGAGAGACAATCGTTTCTACCCCCAATGGTCCAAAGCGTATCGACGAATGTGCAGCGGTTTCCACTACACTTTCCGTGGACGTCTCTCATTTGAGTACGGGGTGGAAAGAGGCACAGTGGCTAGATATGGGGGTGAGCGAGACACTGGAAGTCCAAACCAGGTCAGGGATTCTTCTGCGTGGTACCCCGGAGCATCCACTTCTTGTTTGGGGTAGCGAAGGGAAAGCTATCTGGAAGACTTTGGCGAGTCTTGAACCCGAAGTAGATCATGTGCTTCTTTTGCCAGGTTTTGCGCGAGAGACAGGTACAACGGCCGTAGACCATGAGGAGGCATACTTGTATGGCCTTCTTATGGGAGATGGATGGGTCGACGTCAAACAAGGTCGTGTATCTTGGTCGCGTGGCGGAGAGTACTTGCCTCCGCATTACTACCGCCTGATGGCTGACATCTTTGAGGTCACTCCCAAGGCACATCCCAAGCGGGATACCCAAAGTGTGACGCATGAGGTGTGGTCACGGAAACTCGTAACGTTGCTTCAGGAAAAAGGTCTTGCTTTCGCATCTGCTAGGGACAAGAGCATACCTGCGTATCTAGTCTCGGCAACGGACGCGGAACGTATTCGGTTCCTGCAGGGACTTTTCGATACAGATGGCACGGCTACAGGTGACCGCGAATTTGAGTGGCTTTCTGCCTCTGAGACGTTAGCTCGACAAGTACACCAGATGCTTTTAGGTCTTGGTGTAGTGGGTCTCTTGCGACCGAAACATGTGAAGGAGTACCCCGACCATACGTACTGGAGAGTTTTTATCTCCGGTGAGCACCTTAGAACTTTCCAGGAAGTTGTGGGTTTCCGCTACGAGTTCAAGAAGAGTGCCGACTTGCAGGACCTTTGCCAAAAGGATTGCAACCCCAATATCGGAACGTATCCCCATGTTGGAAACCTGCTGAAGGAAGTGCGTGAGACCTGGAAAAGCCAACAACGCTGGGACGGTAGAAAGCAGTCACTCCTTATGGATGAGCGTTGGGTACAAGTTAAGCATTACCTACTAGGTAGTAGGGAACCTTCTAGGGAGAAACTCCAATCGCTCATACAGGGGTGTGAGAGTGAAGCCACTACTACTTTAGGTAGCTTGCTTCAGTTCTATCCAGATGCCGTTGTTGCAGTGAAGCCCTTTGGTAAGCAAGCCGTCTACGACTTCACAGTTCCTGAAACGCATAGCTTTATCGCCAATGGAATCGTATCGCACAACACCCGAGTCTTGGCTTCAAAGGTTGCCTGGCACATCGAACAGGGGGTTGCTCCCAGTCAAATCATAGCGACCTCCTTCGCACAGAAGTCGGCGGCAGAGCTGTTTGAACGCATTGAGAAGTACGGGTCACCCATAACGGATGACGTGGCGAAAGAGGGGTACGGGACCACGCACAGCGTTGCTCGTAGCCTCATTAAGCGCTTCGCGCCCAACATCACCATGCGACCCTTGATTGAGAAGGGTCTTCAATCAAAGCTCATTCGCCTGGCGATGGAGCAGGTGCAGATGACGCCCCTGCGAGCTGGGGTCGGAGATCCGGACCCCGAGGAATCCTTCTTTCCTCCTGTTGGGACTGCCGGTCCTGGAGGTCCTGCGGGTGACATTGCGGCGGAGGACCCCGAAACACCCGACATGGGGACGGAATACGAGAGAGCCGTGCTTCAGGCTCTGCAGTACCATCAGCGGCTGGATGCTCGCATTGGACCCCAGGGTTGGTTGAACTGGACGCTTGGTTTCCTGAATGACATGCTCGACCAGGATCCCGCCAAGTTCACTCCCAGTATGAAAGCTTCTCTGAATAAGGCCCTGGGCCGTGTCAAATCCGTTTCCTACCGCATTGCAGGTGCATCACAGGGTGCCGACAAGAGCTACTTCTACAAGAACCCCGCTAATCAGTGGTTCAACATCGGGCGAAAGCCTTTGATGGACGACATGAGTAGGCCTATTGGGGCTCGTCGTTTCGGAACAGCGATCAGTGGGTACAAAGCTAATCTTGAGACCCCTGGGAAGCTCTGGGCGGAGACGGGTGGCAACCACAAAGGTGAAGCAGCTCTCTTCACTGCTGTGTATGGAGCCTACGAGTGGTTGAAGAGCAACGATACGCAATTTGGCGGAGGGTATGATCACGATGACACGTTGATCAATGCCGCCAAGGTTTTGGTCGGAAATCCGAAGGCTTTGGAGTACGCCCTGGCGCGTTGGAAAGTCGTGCTTGTTGACGAGGCGCAGGACTTGAACCAGTGCCAGCACGTCATTTTCGGCCTGATCTCCGGGTACTTTGATCCGAATACCCAGAAGCCCTACGAAGATGGAAGATTGCACGCGGACACGTACACCTTCATTGGGGATGACAAACAATGCGTGGCTGATGACACTCCCGTGCTAACACCCTCTGGGCCAATCCTTGCAAAAAATCTTCGTCCTGGCGACAAGGTTCTGTCCTATCGGAATGGGGAAGTAGTTCCGCAGACAGTTCGTCACAACATGAGAAGTGATTGGGACCATGGACTTCGGGTGATAACAGAGTCCGGTAAAGAACTTCTGATGTCTCCAAATCACAAGCTGTGGGCTACAAACCCGCAGTTGGAGGACGAACAACACATCGTGTATCTGATGTGGCGAGAGGACTTTGGATTTCGAGTGGGTGTCACCAATAATGGACGGGATGACTCGCATCTCTATCTCTACGGGCAACGCCCTGTCGCTGAAAAAGCAGATAAGTTCTGGGTTCTCGATATCACAGAGAACCGAGATTCTGCGCTTCTCCTCGAAGACTGTTATTCTTTGGAGCATCAGATACCCAAAGCAGTCTACCACACGAATCATCGGAATGGTTTCAAGGGTTCCTACGAGAAGCACATTCAGAAGATTTTTGCTCGCTTCGGCCACAACGGAGTCTGCCTCCTTGAGAAGAAAGAACTATCTTTCGATCTCCCACATTGGGTTGCTCGAACCTTCGTGAAAGCGAAAAAGTACACAATCCAAGTGGTCGCACATGGTCCAAAGGGAACGCAAGTCAACCTGGAATGTGGACCGGAAGTAGACTTGGGAGCTATCTCCTTCAAGAAGCGCCCACAGGATAGAAAACTCATTCGCAAGTGGTTCGGCAACTATCGTGAGGCTCTGCAGTTTGTAGACGTGTTGCAGAAACAGACAGGTGCGCTGGTAGCAAAACACTTGTCTTCACCTGCGGGGTCCCTTCGGATGTTGACAGCCTCTGCGTTGTATCCGGGGATGGAGCTTGTCCTCTATGACGGGGAAGACGTGGAGATGGATGCGATTATCTCCGTGGATCCTGTGGATCCTGCGGAGGGGGTTGTGTTTCTGGACTTGGATGTAGAGGATGCCTCCAACTTCTTTGCCTGTAACCTGTTGGTTTCCAATAGTATTTACGAATTTCGTGGTGCAACCCCGGAGAAGTTCATCGAAATGTCTGACCTGGTGCCAGGAGGTGCTGGGTTCACGACGAAAGTTCTGGAGGTCAACTTCCGTTCCGGCGCCGCGATTGTGGACGCAGCAAACAGGTTGATTGCTCACAACACGAAGCAGATCCCGATGGTTTGCCGTGCTGCAGAGCGGAATGGCATGGGGTCTATCAATTACGTAGACGTGGCCACGCATGCCAGCGGGGCTGCTTTTGCTGCTGAGCGCATTCAGGAGCTGACCAGTGGGGACAACCCCCAATTTGGAGTGCAGGACTTTGGTGTGGCTGTGCGAACGAATGCCGAGGCATTTGCGTTTGGCGTTGAGATGTTGAAAAGGGGGATGCCCTTCCGTTCTCGAATGAGTTTCTTCGGGGATGACACGACCAAAGCACTGGTGGCGTGGATGCGCATTGCGGATGCCGCAAGCCTCCGGGAAATCAACCAGGGGGTTCTGGAGGCACATCGCACCCCTCGATTTGGTTTGGACGATGTCTTCGGTTCGCAGCTGCAAAAGCAAGCTCGGGGGAAAAACTACTATGAGTACCTAGTCAGTGGTGGATGGCGAAACATCTACACAGGAGAGCAGGGCTGGCGAAATGCCAAGCTCGTAAAACCCTATGTGGACGCACTCCAGCGGGTACAGGCCCTGAAGTCTACTGCTTCACCCCAGGAGATCCTAGACTTCATCCTGAATATGGAAGGGGCACCGTTACCTGGTGGAAAGCCACCGCAATCTACGATTACGTCCTTGATCGAGAAGGTAAAGGGATCTCCTGATGCTATGGACCTCCTCGTGCAGGAGGTTGATGGCGGGGAAGTCACTGAGGATTCCATGCGTGGGTTGGCCCTCGCCCCCGTGGCTCCGCTAATGGGGTTGCTGGAAGGTTACGAGGACATCGGTCCTGCGATGAAGTTCATCCAGAAGCTTCAGCATGCTAATGAAAAGAAGCACAAGCAAGACAGCCCAAATGCATCGGACTACGCGGAACCTGCAGTCGTCATCGATACCGTCCACGGTTGGAAGGGGTTGGAGACGAAGAACCTGTTTATTCCCATGGCAAAGGATGTCTTCCCGCATGTACGCTCGAAGGAGTCCGAGAGGGATATGGCCTCGGAACGTCGTCTTGCTTACGTGGCCATCACACGCGGGAAGGAATCTGTCACGATCATCGCCCCTGCGGAGAGTCACACTGGAAAGCCAGCCGGTCCGAGTGAGTTTGTGTTCGAGGCTTGCATTCCCTCGGTGACCAGTCTTGCTGAGGAGAATCCAGCGTTGGCGCAGGAAATGGGAAAAGAGCCCGCAGTGGAAGTTCCTGCAGAGGAAGCACCTGTAAAGAAGCCTCGTCGCCGCACCCGAAAGCAAAGCTCCCGCACCTACACGGAGGCTGAGTTTGAGGCCTATCTTCGAGGGGACACCGCATTCTTTGAGTCGATGGACCTGGAGAAGCAGTGGAACAAGCCGTATGTGGAGGAAGAGGAATGATAGCCCCAGAGAAACTATGGGATTACCCTCCCATGCAACGAAGGCAGTCCGCAACCACCTACGTTCAGATCAGTCGAGAGGAGTTCGAGGACTGGTTGGACACGCTAGGGCGGTGGCAACAAAAGAAGGGGACGGCGGGCATCTATCAGGTCCCTCTTTCTGCCAATGTTGCGGTACAGATTTCGTCTACCATGGCCTCTCAAGGGCAGGCAATGGGATACGCCGATGCGTCCATTCAGATGCGTCTGGTGAGTCTGATTACGGGACAGGTGCTGAATAAGAAGGCGCAGGGTGTCTCTCATTTCAAGCGCACCAAGAACTGGCGGAGTACCCTGGAGAAGGCGTTCCAGACGTTCAAGGGTGTGTACCTGAAGTCCCAGTCTTTCTACGATTCCATCGCAGTGGTGAGCGACCGGGATGCTTATAAGACGGACATGCTCCAGGCTATCGAGAGCATCTCTGGATGGGAGAGCATGAAGATCCTCAAGGACTTCCATGCGCAGGTGTCTAAAGGGGCTATCCTGTCTTCCAAGCAGAAGGCTGTAGTTGACCGAATCAAGGAAGATGAGGGTGGAAGGAAGCCGGAAGTCGAAATAAAGCCGGAGGCAGCTCCCCAAGTCGATGAGGACTTACTACAGCGTCTGCGCCAGCTCTGGCTGGCAGCTCGGAAGGAAAGCGACACCTGGACGATGGAGTTCACCCGTTCTGTGGGTGAGCAATACAAGCGTCGGGGCACCCTCACCGAAAAGCAGATGAAGGTCTTGGAGGGGAAGTTCAAGGCGTTCCGAGTGTAGCGCTCTGCTGGTGACCTGCTGCTCTTGGAGGGATGCGTCCCGTAGCCTGATTTGATACTATTTACTACAAGAGGATACCTCATCCTCTCTTCTCACTGAGGCTTTTTCTTGGAAATCCAGCGAGCATACAAGGTCGAGTTAGACCCAAACAACGAGCAGCTTACCGCTCTGCGGTGCCATGCCGGTTGTGCGCGTTGGGCTTACAACTGGGGACTCCAGCAGAAGATCACTTCCTTCAAAGAGACCGGGAAGTCCCCTAGTGCTACCGAGCTGCACAAAGAGTTGAATAAACTCAAGGGTGTAGACCTCGCAGATGGCGGTGTCCACTGGATGTACAATGTTTCGAAGTGTGCTCCTCAGGAGGCATTGCGGGACCTGGACAGAGCCTTCCAGAACTTCTTCCGTCGGTGTCGTAAGGGTGCAGGACAAAAGGGGTTCCCCAAGTGGAAGTCCCGACACAATCAGCTACACTCTCTGAGCGAGCTGGCAGGCTGCCTCATTGAAGCAGGAACCAAACTCAATCGCTACTCAGTAGCAATTGGTAGGTTTTGGTGAACGGTGACTAGATCAAGTTGGTTCATCGAACTTTGGAGAACATGGTGGTAGCTGAATCCTGTTCGGATGGTTACGTGAACCAGGTCATTTCCGTAGGCTTTGCGGTCGGCACCCTTCCCTCGCAGCTCGCCCTTCTTTCGAACGATCAGCTCTGTGATGGTGTTCTCGTCGGCATCCGCGACCACGGCTGCGGTCTTTGTGTTGGTTGCATTTGTATGTCCTCGTGTGTCCATTTCCTGCTCCGTGTTGCGGGAAGTCAAGCTTCTCTTGATTATACCCATTCCCGAGGCGAAGTGTCCTTCAAAAAGGAAGGCGGTAGACCCTCAATAGATCTGGAATGGTAGTACTGGCTTGTGGCTTGTACCTAAGTCTCCCCACGGGGAGTGTGATTCACCGGGAGGAACAATATGCTTACGCCATACCAGAGCAACCGCATTGCTCGTCGCATGGTCTTTCAGAGTCTTCGGTCTTTGCAGGCGGCGGGTCCAATCCCAGAGGGTACGACCTTCGAGAATGACCACATTCGTGTACATCGGTACCGGCACGCCATTCGCGTTTGGGACCTGACCAACGCAGGTCGACGAGGGAAAGTGGTCTCCATCTTTGTGATCCATGATCTGGATTATCTGCCCGATGAACAGGTACCCCTGGTAGACGCTTTCTCTGCGAAGCTGCGGCGGTCGGACTATGCCAAAGCAGACCAAGAGGCGAAGAAATTCATGTCTCTTCTAGGGGAGCGGTCCCCTGCCAAGATGCAGCACACCCAGGAGAAAGGCATCGCGGTTGATCCTCCAAATCAACCTCCATTGGAAGTGAAGGGACCGAGTATTTCCGTGCGAATTGAGCGTCAGAGCTTCTGGGTACGAGACTTGACGGACCCGGCAAACGAGCCCACTCTGATCCCCGGAAAGAGAAAGGCGACCACCAAGTTACTGTACGCGTGGGCCTTGCAAAACGAGGCCGCGATCAAACGGATGACCTTTCGGCAGATAAAAGACCTGATGGTATCCCTTGGAGTGGACTATCACTTCTACCTAGCGATGGACTGATCAGCCGACAAGACTGGGCATCGTCGAGAAGCAAGACAATTGGGGAGTGGTAATGAGTAAGCAGCAGGACCGAAAGCAAGCTCTTGTACGACTGGCATGTACACACCGGATGGCTCAGCAGCTGCTCGAAAAATGGAAGACGCTACCCAAAGGATGGACTGAGGAGAGCTTCAAGAAGTTCTGGGATACCATCAGCGAGAAGTCGAAGCATCCCGTCACAGTCTGCATAGAGAAGATGAAAGACACGATGGATGACCCCGGGGCGTTCTGCGCTTCTGCACAGGACCGTGCAAAGGGAAATACCTCCTGGAGGGGTCAGAAGAAGGCTTTCCTGGAGTGGAGGCGACAAGCCAAGGTGGACCCCGAGAAGCAGTGCAAACTCCTGATGCGGAACTTCCGCACAATGCTCAATGCAGCCCTCAAGAAGGGCGGCAATGGTGGGATGGAGGAGTTGGGTGCTATCGGGGATGGCTTGAATTGGATCAAGAGCATCAAGAGTGAGGACAAAGCCGAGGAATACCTTGCTCGGGCTACAGAGTCGTTCAAGGGGATTCGCAGCAGCGGCGCCTTTCTCAAGGCTGTTCGAGAACTAGTCACGGCTGCGAGAAAGATCCCTCCCAAGAGATACCCTTCGATGGGTCAGACAGCAATCAACAACGCTCTCTATGACCTTTCGGATGCGTTTGTGTCAATGGTCATGGCCAAGAACAGAGCGCAGCGTGCTCTGTCGGAGCCTGACCACTATGACAGCAACCTAAAGTCGTCCTACCACAACGCCCAGCAGCGCTTGAATGGATTTGTCTCTCGGCATCTGCTGCAGAGTGCTGTCGAAAGCCCCAAACCAAAGTCGAAGACTCCTGTGAAGTCTGAGCCCAAGTCTGCACCAGCTCCAGCTCCCAAACCTTCCTCGAAACCCGAGACTGCACCCTCCCCAGAACCTGAAATGGACAGCTTTGGATTGTCGGGACGATACAAAGACAGAGCGGAGCAAGGAAATCCCAAGGCCAATAACCCAGGGAAGAAGAAGAAGTCGCACTATTGGGGAGCATGAACGATGCAGCTATGCGAAGTGATGCAGGATGTTCTGGCCCAGAGAGTGGCGTCGCGTCATTGTCTGGCAGTGCAGAAAATGGATTTCTTCCACGGGACTGGCTTACACAACCTCAAGAGTATTGTGAAGCAAGGGCTGGTAGCCAACTCCGGGGCTGTCTGGAGCGGTGGTTATTCCACGGCCCTCACAAAGGACCAAAAGGCTGTGTACCTAACCTCGGACTTCGAGGTGGCAGCGCGGTATGGACAGGGATCCAACCGAAGCTACATCCCTGTGGTGCTTGAAGTTCGGATCACAGCACCCCGCCGATTCCGCAAGCTCAAGTATGATCCCCTAGACCGCCACACGGACTCTTGGAAAGTAGAAGAGTCCTACGATGACACTGCGGAAACAGCCTACATGGAAATCATGGAAGGCATGCGAGAGATCGCAAAGGAACTGACAGGGGAGCGCTTCTACCAGACAGTAAACTTCCCCGAGGACCTCGAAGAGCTGGATGGGAGCAACGTGTTCAAGTACGTTGTTGGGTATCTGGTCAAGGTATTGGGTCTGAGCAGGGCTCAAAGAAAGCTTGCCATGCAGAAGGCACAAGCTAGGTTCAGGGGTAGGCGATGGGAGTACCTGGAAGTTCGTAGAGACGGGACCTTGAAGTTGACCGAGGAATACTTCTACACTCGGGAGCAACTCATGTACATGAGAGGTCTGCCACCCTCTACAATCAAAGGTGTGTGGGTGCGACTTCAAGACTTCAACATTCCAGAATCACAAATCAAAGAGACTCGGGAGGGAGGGCACAAGGAACTTCCTGGGGAGTCCGCAGGTAGATTCGAGAACTTGCAAGACTTGTTTGGCATACTCCGTTGGACCACTCCGGATGAGTTGGGGGATGACCTAGAAGACTTCGCCCAGCAGGCTCAGAGATTGGATTACCCTGAGTTGGCCGAATATCTTGAAAACGTCGCTAAGATGGACCCCGAGGAACGCTCCGAGGTAGAGGATTGGGACACAGAGTTAGAGGGGTTCGAGGAGGGGTTGCATGACGATTGGATGCAGGATCGTGTCCAGGGGTCTGGGTTGTGGGCGAAAGTAACATTACAGGTCGCGGCAAAGCTGTCCTAGTGCTACATCGGAGAATGCAGAATGAGCTATCTAACACCCAATTCTGAGCTGAAAGGGATACGGGACTCTCTGAAGGCTACGGTCCGGGTTGCCACAACAGGAAATATCAACCTGGGCAGCACCTTGACGACTATCGACATGGTGTCCTTGGTGGACAAAGACCGAGTCCTGATCAAGGACCAGAGCACTCCCTCCCAGAACGGTATCTATGTGTGGTCTAGCATCACGAGCATGCTTTCACGTGCCCGTGATGCTCTGGAACTCTTTGACGGTCTGCTGGTGACAGTGACTGAGGGACTTGTCCATGCCGATACTGCCTGGAACCTCATCACGAACAACCCCATCACTGTAGGTGTAACAGGGTTGGAGTTTGTGAAGCAGGGTGGAGGGACGATTGTCCCACTAGTGGTGGCGAACAACGAGTCCGTGGATGGTGTGGTGTCCACATTGGCGCTGGGTGCCTTTGCTTTCAACCCTGCAGAGTACGGGGGCAGCTCTACTTTCGAGTTTGAGGTAGTGCTAAGCGCCAGCACGGGTACGTTAACTGCGACGGCTTTGTTGTACAACCTAACCGATGCGGAGGACGTGACCGGGGCAACACTCACCACATCGAGCACGACACCTGTGAAGCAAAACTCTGGGTCGCTCACAGTAGGAACTGCTGCCGGGAACCTGAAGAGCACAGAGAAGATTTATGAGGTGCAGATCATGAACAGTGGGACTTTGAACACGGACCAGACCTATCTTGGCATTGCCGTGCTGAGGGTCCTCGGGTAACTTGACTACCCCTTCTGCGCTGACTTCTGTGCCTCTTGCGCTTCGCGCAGTGCTTTCAAGATGTCGCCTTTGGCGCTTTTTGCGTTCACATCTAGCCCAAGCTTCATCGCGACTTCCAAGAGGTCCCTCTTTAGCATCTTGGGCTCCCACTGCAGAAGTGCTACTTCGGGAGCCACAGGAGCCACAGGAGCCACTGGAGTCACTGGAGCCACTGGAGTCACTGGAGTCACTGGAGCCACTGGAGCCACTGGAGCCACTGGAGCCACTGGAGCCACTGGTACGGCTTTGGTTGCGGGCGCTGCACGGAACAGGTTGGTCTTGAAGCACTGGCCACACTGGATTCGGAAAAACCCCGTTGCAGGGACCTCTATCTTCTCGCCACAATGAACACAACGGACAGTTCGCAACAAGCTCATCTTGTTCTCCTCTGGTCAGTGCAGCCTGGTCTTGCCCCAAGTATCGAAAACCAGTGCTGAGGATGTGGCGGGTGGCGCCTGTGTAGTGGGTAGGAAAGCGGCAGGAATGGTAAGACGAAAGACGTTGTGGTGAGGCGTCATGGTAGGATTCTATTGGCGGGCAGGTACCACCCTATCGGATGCCACATGGGCAAGCAAAAGCACAAAGGAAAGAAGCTAGTTCGGAGCCTACGTCGCAAGCCCCAAGGAGGATATCCTCAGGAGCAAGTCGAGAGGTTCGTCCTTGACGGTCACTATACCTTCTGGTTGGCGCACGGTGCCAACTATTTGGCATCCTCTTTGGAAAGTGGTTTGTGGAGACCCATCTTCAACATCTACTCGGGTGCTTGGAAAGAAACGCCCGAGAGAATATCCCTTGAGGTGTTCACGCTCTATCAGACCTCTGAGGGACTGGTCCACCCTGGCCCCGCTATTCTGGGGTGGTGTGGCCTGAAGCCTTCCAAAGTGTTTGGCTTCTACCAAGAGTTGCATGATAGTGCGACTACCGAACAATGTGCGCACCTACGAGACCCCCATGTGGAGTACGTGTGGCGCGCCTTCCAACCGCTGTATCACGTTCATTTGTAGAGGAACCAGCATGAGCAATCTACAGGACTTTGGATTTGACCCACACAAAGCATCTGCCTTCAACGAGAAAAACGCAGCGTCCATTGGTTGGCTGGGGAGCATCCCACAGAAAGCTCTGGAGGCGGAACCACAGTTGAAGCTCGACTATCGCACCTTGGACTTCGCAGAGGGTGTCCATGACATCCAGAGGGTGTTATTTCCCGGGGATGAGGTTTCCTGGGATGGGAAGCTCGGCAAGGGTACCTGGAAGGCTATACTGTCCAAGTACGACAGGGTGGAAGGCAACTACATCATCTTCCAGGGACGCCGCATCCAACTTCCCAAGAGAGACAGTTACATCGTGGTGTCCTTTGACCAGCCTGGTGGTCTTGACTTGCATCGTGAAGGGGACTTCCAGAGGGGGCGAGAGGCGGGGCGTCCGCTCAATGCTCTGATGTGGCATTGGGGCGCGCATAGTGCAAAAAGCTTGTACAATGCGTTTGAGAACGCAGTCTTTGATGGCAAGGGGAAGATCATCGAGGACCCCCGTGAGGTGTCCTCACACGGTGGCATCGAGCTGGGTGCCGATGGCGTGGTCCGTTTCTACCAGTTTCTCGACTTCTGGCATCGTGCCTGGCACGCCGGGGTAGGAAACCCACAGACCATCGGGTTGGATATCTGTCAGCAGCCCACAGAGCGCGAGTATGCGAAGCTCAAGGGAAAGGGGTGGGACGTTCAACTCATTGACAACCCCTCCAATCCACGTCGAGGTGACCGTAAGATTGTCACCCTGGAACCGAGGATAGCAACGGCTGCGCGGCACCTGACGGAAGACCTCTGCGCTGTCCTAAGCATTCCCTTCCAGATTCCTAAGGGGACGGACGGCTTGCTAAAGACAGGTGACGCTTTCTATGGAGTCATCCCAGAGAAGGTCTGGAAGTCTGGGAAACCCACTGGAGTCTTTGGCCATCACCACTGCTCTTCGGGGAAGTGGGATATTGCTCCTTGGTGGCACCAGCTATTCGGGGACTTGCACTAGATTGTCCGGCTACCTCTATAACGACACAGTTCTGTGGTGTCGTTATAATCTCCCCTTCGTACAACTCCCCGCTAAACATTTCAACAACGTGTGCGCCCGAGTCTCCGCCCGCCACAAGCGCTTTGAGACCCGCAGAGTGCAGTCCTCCCAGTCGAGACAAGCGGTCAACATCGACGATTACTTGTGCACCTGCGACGGATGCGGACTGAGTGAGCGCTCCGTGTCGGCGCGCATCCGTGAGCCCAGCGAACCACCGAGCTGTCTTCTCTCTCGTTGACCATTGCTGGTATTTCCCAATCCTGGGCCACGAGTCACCGACTTTCGGAAGGTCCCTTCCAGTTGCACTCCATAGAACAGTGCGGGGTAGGATGGAAGATTGACGTGCTCCGAGAGCCATGCGCGAAGCGCACGGTCCTTCGTCCAGCGCTTTCCCACCTCGATTAGGTGGACCACTTTGACGTTTCCCATCCAGAACGCCAGGTCAATCATGAATCTTCGTAGGGACTCACGTAAGGGAGGATCCGCCGCACTGAACGGGTCCTGCACGGACTGGGCTAGTCGCATCACTTGCTTTCCGTAGAGACCAGAGATAGAAAGAGCCCTCTGCATGCGGTATTTGGCATTGCTGCTTAGGGCACCTGGGTTGGCGAGGAAGGCCACGAAGGATTCCGCGAAGTCTTCCTTCTCGTTGGTCTTGGCATACTCTGAGGGAACCCCAAGAGCAGCAGTGGTTTCTCTGGGGAGGCTGGGTGTGCGTCATCTTCCCCCCAGGCGATTTTTTGCAGCAGAGCTAGATTCTGGGGGGTGCTGAGATTTTTCCGGATTGTCGCCTCGGACTTGAAGCGTTTCCACTTCTGAACCTGCTGCAGAATGGAGTTGAATCCTTGGAGGTCTTTGCGGATCTGTTCCCAGGAGATTTCTGTTCCAAGACGAAGGCGCGCCAGGCGCAAGGCAGACTTTGCGAATCTCTGCGGGACTAGCCAGTCCTCATCCCGTGCATCCAAGTCTAGCATCTGTCGCCCCGATTGCTTTGCATGGGGGTGCTCCCAACGCACGTTCACCACGTCAGTGGAGCCCAAGACAACCACCTCTTGCAAGGGGGTGTGTGCGATACGAGTTCCTGGGACGAGAAGCAGCCTTTCTATTGGAATGACCGCTCCCAAGGTTACGCCACCTTGGAGAGCTTCTGCGAGAGACAGAGACCATGCGCTGGCTTCTCTGGTGAAGGTTGTGAGCCACCTAGATTGTATCGTCTGCTGGTAGATGCTGCGATAGACCTTCACCGTCTTTTTTCCGGTTTGCTCCAGGAGGGCTTGTAGGAAAGCATACTGGTGTTCGACAACTTCCTGCATGCGGTCGTTCAGACCCACTTCCCGCTGCTCTTCTGAATCACTCTCCAGGGGCCTCCCAGACACCCCCAGTTTCGATAGGAAGCCACACAGGTGGGTAGCTGGGGGTGAAGACGTGGACGCTTCCCAGGCCCCCCACAGAGCTTCGTGTGCCTCTTCCAGTTCATGCAGCTTCAGGTGCTGCTCGAAGAGCGCCGAGAGTTCAGGAGCCGTCAGCAGATCACGGGTACGAGGATATTGCCGGTCCAGGTTGGCGAACTCTTTTGTGTAGAGCGCTCTGCATTGTTCCTGGATGCGAAGAATACCGGGTGTCTCCAGGGACCACGGGGAGTCGATTCCGGTTAGATTCAGAATCTGATAGGGGCGGTCCCACCGGATGGTGACGATCCCATCGTACCGCAAGCGATGCAGAAATTGTGTGCTCTCGGGTCCTTTGCGTTGGAGGAGTCGCCAGAGCTTGTAAGCCCAGGATTTTGGACCCCTCCAGGAGCCCCAATCCAACACCAGGGGGCGCCTGAAACGCAACCACCCATCGTTTTCCTCCGCCTCCGTAGCCAACACCAGCCACTCCCCGGAGGGATCCTCAGGGGTTTCTGGCCAGAGTCGTGTTTCCCGGTAGCTGAACCGTATCGGCTGCTCGGTTTTCCACAGTCTTCCCGCATAGAGTACTTTGCGCAATGGCAACTTCAGGATGTTTACTGGCATGCTCATTCCCCCACGTCACTACGGTAGAGCCGATAGAAAGTCTATCCGTTCTCCGTAGCGGAGTGAGGTGTCGAGGAGGGTTGGCATGGTGAACATGGCAAATCGGAAACAGCTTTTGGACAGTGCTCTCAAGCAGATCAAGAGTCCGTCCGCATGGGGAAAGATGACAGGGTTGGTCACAGTGCTCGTGCTGCTGCTCCAGGCATATCACGACATCCGCACGGACGTGCAGAGTGCGCGTGAGGGCGCCCAGGAAGCGAAGGAGGAAGTCGGGCAGACCGAGGAGAGTCTCCAACGAAAGGGGAAGCTTTCGGAGAAGGAAACGGAAGCAGCTGTCGTGGATTTGCAGGACAAGCTGCAATTTCTCTACACTGAGAGCACACTACTCAAAGACCGCGTGGAAGACCTAGAGCTGGAAAACAGGAGACTGTTTGCCAGACTTAAACGTTACTATGATCTTCCTGGGAAGCCTGAGAGGAACTTGCGGAACTCTGCGAGGCTCTCGGGAGGCGCAGGTGCAGGGGGAGGCGCAGGTATGGGAATGAGTTCTGCGTCGGGAACTATCTCGGAGGACTCGGAGGACTCGGAGGACTCGGTTAGCCCCCCTCCCCCGGAGAACGAGGGTGGATTTCTCCCAGAGGCATTGCCCCAGATGTCCGCAGAGAAGTCCGAGTATGTGGACTCGAACGGAAATCTCAGGTTCGAGCCGTATCAGGGGACGTGGTAGTGTCTTCCGCTACGGCGGAGAACAGTTCTTCGATAGTACCTCGCCAGGTGAAGCCACCGGCTTGCGGATGTCCCCCTCCACCGAGAGAGCGTGCAAGTTCTCCGCTGTTGGTGTTCTGGGAACGAAGGCTACAAGCGTAGACCTTCTCCCTGGCGAGGTACGTCCAGACCAGGGATACGTCAACGTCGCTACCCTCCTGTCTTGCCAGCGCGTTCCCCAACTCGGAGTACCAGGGGACGTGCCCGTTATACATCCATGCTCGAATGCCCAGTGGGTGGATCTGCACCAGGACAGCCTGCCGGAGCCCTCTCTTGACCTGCAAGTCCACATAGTCACAAAGCATCGTTCCTCTCAGCAGAGTGTGCTCAATGTCTGTGGTGATGGCCAGGTCGAATTCCGGCAGTTGTTCGACTTTCCAGGGGATGCCCTGGGTACCGTAATAGAAAGCGCGGGTGCGGTCTAGTTTCCATTGCCAGAGGTCATAGTCCTGAACGAAGAGCAAGGCGGGAGGTACTTCGACTCCAGGGTGAAACCACTCCCAGGAGAGCACCGCACCAGAGTGGTCCAAGTCGAGGACAAGATTCGGGTGGCCTTCCGGGAAGTCTTTCAAAATAGTTTTGTGGTGGTCCAAGACAATGAGGCTTGAAGCCTGTTCCACCAGTTGGTCCATGGGACTCGGTTTGAAGCTGAAGTCCACGACAGCAACGTGCTTTCCTGCCAGACCTTCTGGCAGCTTCCCTCCGTACTGTACAGGGCTGTACGCGACTTTGTCTCCAAGCCTTTTCCATGCTGCCCAAGCGGCAGCGAAGCCGTCCAGGTCACGGTGGTAGAGCACCAGGTTGACTTGGTCAGGGGTGGGGATAGGTGTCATGCAATTCTCCATTTGTCTCTCACTCTTCCCGGGACTCCACCGAGACATCCTGCGACATTGGGTGCGGTGCGACTGGGATACCCGCTTTCTGCATAGCTTCCAGGATGTTTCGCCCTAGCAACATGATCGCTCTTCCCCAGAAGGGTGTTTCACAAGCTGACGTAACGACTCTGCTTTCTACGGTTGTCCGCTTCGGCCTGCGTTTCGCAGTACTCTGTTTCACCGTAACTGCTAATTTGTGTTTTTCGAGGTGCCAGCTTGAAGTCTTCGAAGAATACCTCAGTGTAGGCCCAGTCGATAATCTGCTGCAGAGTGTAACCGAAATCCAACGCATCACGGGTCGCCTGAGCTAGTAACCGTCGTTTCTTGTCCTGAGCTTCTCTTTTTTCAGACTCTTCCAGCTCTAGGAAGATGGCTTCCTGCTGCTTCCTCTCTTTGTCTGCAATGCGTTGGAGCTGCTTTCGTTCCTCGAATGCGCGGTCCCACCTTCCCAGAAGGTACCCCGTTACGAGTGCAATGCCGCCGATGAGTATTTTCCACATGGTGCTCTCTCTGCGGACGACACCAGAGACCCTGGTGTCGTTTGTCTCGGCTAGACTGCCTGACTGAGGTCCACCTTCAATTCTCCCCCGTCCACCGTGATGGCGTACTTGTCTCCGGGTTGCAGGGGGAGGTTCGGGGGGGTGACCAGGACACGACCACGATACTTGGCTAGATCGTACTTTGCGGTGCCCGGCTTCGCGTCCAGAGAAATGACCAGGGTGTTGCCATCGAAACGGACGTACACGGGATCACCCCCACGCATGACATGGTTCAATGCCAGGACGAAAGCCTCGAAGGCTCCCCTGGCCACGCACAGTCGACCGTCGATGTGTACGGTGGCGTTCGGGATTGTCCCGGGGGCAGCCGATCCTGTGACTTGCACGGGGGTGCGGGTCTGACCACTCGGAGGGTGGACTCCACTGCTTTGGGCTGTCAGCGCAGCGGGGGTTCCTCCGTTGCTCGGGAGGCTTTGAACGGGATTGCTGTTGCTGGCGACGCCGGGGAGCGGGATGTCCACCTCGAAGGGGTGACCCTGGCAGGTCACGGGATCGGGTCCATACACGAAGACAATCTGCCCAGCCGGAGTACGTCCAATTCCTTGGGTGGTACAGGGGATCTGGCAGGGAGGAACGAGTCCTCCCATGCCATCATCATAGAGGTCCATGGCCCCTGCATAGAACATGTCTCGCACAAAGTCTCCGAGAGCGATCACGCTGAAGGCCAAGTCGGGTCGGTGTGTTCGAAGCTCTGCGGCCAGCTCCCCGGAACTGAATGGGAGATTGCTTTCGATCTTGTGTGCGATGAACGCGGACACGGCGGCGCGCCAGTTCTTGGTATCCGCCGCAGCTAGCACACTCTTTGGAAGTTTAACGCTTTTGCTAACAAGTGCAGTTGTCATGAGTATCACTCCTCTTGGGGTTGACAGAGTACAGCGTCCCGTCTCGTGGGACTGTGGGGCGAAGGCCCCTTTCGCTCTTCTATACACTTTCCTGGGGCGTTCTGTCCGTGCTGAGGCACATCTCACGTAGATCGATTTGAACCGTTGTTCCCAGGGGGTACTTCTCCCGTGCGTTCTCCACCTGGAGGATTGTGGCCCCTTCGCTCACCTGTACTAGGTGCGCAAAGGCGCCCCCCACCTCCGTGATCACTGCCAGTGCCGAGTGTGCCGCCATGACATAATCAGGGCTAGCGTAGGGAATGACAGCGATGCAATGGGGCGCAACCAGGGTGTTTTTCCCTGGGTGCACTACGGGACCTGTTAGCTGCTCTAGAGCACCCCGCGACAAGATTGTGAAGTCGGTTTCGTACTCATGTTGCCACACAAGACTTCGTTCGCGATACCCCAATGCAGTCAAGCTTGCAGCTCCGCCGCCACTTCACGGAGTGCCGCAGGCTTGCAGCTCCGCCGCCACTTCACGGAGTGCCGCTGGACCGCAGCTCTCACAGGTTTGGACCACGGAAGAGCTTTGGTACCCTGTTGGAGCGGTGAACTGGTAGGCTAGCGAAACTCGAAGCGGCTTTCCGCAATGGCAGATGCCTTTCATGCTGTCCCTCCTGGGGTTAGCGTCTGTAATCTGAGTGCTGGGTTGCAACTCAGTTCCTAGGCTCATACGCAACTTTCGGCAACCCTGTCCTGTGTCGCCTGGGTGCAGCGTCTGCAAGCGTATCAGTCGGTACTGCCTTCAATGATGTAGCGAATGCGCTGATAGTCGGGGTTGAAGATGATGTGCTCATCGTTGACCAGAGTACGCATGAAGTCGGGGTAGGCAGCAATACTATCGCAGCCGTTAGGGGGTGTCTGCCAGGAACCCGTTTGCGTTGCGCGGTATGCCTCTCCCATGATGATATCCTGGAGAAACATGAACCATCCTCGACCTTGTATGTGTCCGCCACCGCCATAGTATGCTCCCTGGTACGAGCAATAGCCCAAACTCTTGGCATAGTCGGTAGCTGCATAGACCCCTCCACCGAAGGCTGCACCCGAGATGTGAACACCTTTCAGCGACTTGGGGAGTCGTAGATTCGTGCTGATGATTGGCTGGACATTGACGCTTCGCGTGCCATGAATGCCCAGGAAGCAGTTGGCTTTCCCGTACAGGTCCGAGATGTCTCCAACATCTGGTCGCGAAGCTGGTTGCAGCCGAGCTTTCAATGTAGCACTACCTTGTCGCTTTGCGGCGACGCACTTGACGGCTTCAACGAACTTGGAATCTCTGTCAGGACGCTCGACAGAGAACATGTTGAGGATTCGAGTCTGTCGTCCTCGGAGATGCCCATGCCGGTTGTTCGTCATGCTCAGGTAGGTCTTGGCCAGCCACTGCCCCAAGTCGGAGCGGGGCTCGATGTAGCGGATCTTGGCACCGAGTAACTGGTCCGGGTCCACCGTCTGGGGAGCGGCCTCTGCCTCGAAGTCCTCGTTGAGGAGTGCCGCCTCGAAAGCATCCAGATCCTGCTGTCGCTGAAGGATGTTCTCCGCGCTCAGGATAGTCATGCGCTCCCGTTCTGTCTGGGATGCCGTCCTGGGAATCACCGTTGGGACCATCGCGGCGACCATTTTCGAGATGCCGATCAAGTCGGCGTCTGACACCTGCGCGTCGATGCTGTCCCCCACAACCTGGATCCTCTGGAGGGCCAGGGGAAGGAGGTCATCACGGACCTTGTTGATGGCGTCCATCGTGGGTACGACGCCAGTGGCCGCAGAAGCGGCTCTGGCATAGCTCACGGTGCCTCCCACGAGGGCCTGGGCCAAGGAGACCTCCGCCGAGTGGAAGCGCTCTGTGACGATGCTAGGTGCCTTCCTGGCAGTCTTCTGAGGCTGCACCGGAGAAGCTACGACTCCCGAGTCGTCTTTGATGGTGTAGGCGTCTGGAAGTCCACGCTCGCGCGTGGCCAATGACTGGACGATGTAACCGTCTTTGCTTTTCCCGTCCTTGTCCGTTTTACTCACCCAGATCGTGGTCCCACCCAAGTCCTTCCGTTCGAGGCGGGCGGTGTTCTTCGAGTTCATCTGCGTGGCGAAAAAGGATCGGGCCTCCGACTCCGAGGCACACTGGACGAATTGATAGTCTTGGCCGCTGAACGACCCGTTCCAGCTCTTCCCCGCCTTGATGCGTCCCCACTCCAGGTAGACCCACCACTGCCCATCACCTGACTGGAGGACCCCAGCGTGGTAGTATTTCGCGTTGTTCGCGTCTCCAAACTGGTTCACGCACGCGGCGTCTGCGATCCCGACTTCCGTTCCAAAGTCTCCCTGGTCTCTGGCAGGGCGCCCTTTGTAGGTGAAGTCTACGACGTTGTAACCAGAGGGGACTTGCTTTCGATTCAACTTTGTAGGCATGGCTTGCTTGCGTTGCGTGATCCTCAGTGATCCGCAGCTCTCCAACACCTCTACGCAACGGCGAGCAAAACTGTCCTGCCGGTCACGTCAATTTGGGGTTCACAAGAAGACGTGGGTCGAAGTCCTCATTCACCTTGAATTCGAGGTATCCAAAGGGATTGCACAGTACGAGCGTTTCCCCGAAGGTGTATCGCATGCTCTCGTGCGTGTGCCCGTGCACCCAGACTGCGGCTTCCCCCTGGTACAAGAGGGGTTCCAGGTCGCAAACAAAGAACCGGGACAGGGGGTCGTTCTGGTAGTGTTTGTTGCTCCTGTGCGTCGGCAGGTGATGCGTCACCACGAAGTCACCCGGACGAAGATTGTCCCTCAGAAACTCTGTGGCGCGTTGATTCTCTTGGTAATTCCAGGTGCGAAACTGGGGGATCTGGTGAAAGTCATTGAGGGACTTTGCGTACACTTCGTTGAGGGGATGGTCTGCGAACCACAGCGGGGTCCCGATGAAACGCTGCCCCAAAATCTCCACCGTACTGTTGTGGAGCCAGTGTAGGTTGGGTAGCTCTGCGCAGAGTTTCTGCAGTCCCTGGTGGACCTGCAGGAGGGTGGCTCGGTAGTAGTCGTGGTTGCCTAGAACAAGCACCACATGGGGGTATTTCGCGCACAGAAAGCGAAGCGCTGTCTCGTGTTGCTTTGACGTACCCACGTCACCGGCTAGAACCAACACGTCCACACCAGTTGCATCCAAGAGGCCTATGAACTGCTTGCCGCCATCTAGGTGAAACTCCAGGTGTATGTCAGACATGACTTGCACGATCATCGTCAGTTGTCCTTGCTTGTATCTCTGCTGTAAGTGAGATGGACATGCGCAATCAGGGTGTCGATGTCCGGGACCGTCATTCCCATGTCGATCCCCGTCTTGAATACCGTGGAAATTAGCCCAAGCATCACTTCTCGTTTCGACAGTCCATCCTCATGGACTTGGTTGATCACTTGCCAGAGCATGACCAGAAAAGGGTAGAGTCGATCCATGGTTGTTCTCCAGGGGCTAACAACGCAGGTGTTGTCCTCTCCCCAGTGCTTGTTGTCATTTCTCCCTAAAGGGCCAACTCTCCCAAGTATTTCCAGTCAAGGAGTAACCCTCCAGCATAGCTAACAGGAAGGGGCACTTGTTGCGTCAGGTGGTCCCAAAGCCGCATCCGTTGCCATTGCCTTTCCTCGTTTTTTACGGTGTTCGGGGCCACGCTGAGCATTCTCTCGGCGGCAGTCCCATAGTTTCCCTGTAGAAGGTTGTGTACGCCCTGCACGAAATATCTCCGCTGCTGTCGATCTCTTGCAGTATCAGGTTCCGGTACCCAAGCTGATACATGACATTCCGCAAGGGACCCCGCACCATTTGTGGGGTCTGACCTGGCCAATGCAAGAAGATCAGCTCTTCGCGGTCGGGGTAGTGGCGAAGGAAACCACGAATAAATGCAAACGTGTCTGCCTGTGGGTAGCTTCGCAGGGTGCTCTTGAAATGTTCCCAGGAATCCTTCCAGCACCCCCCGTGGCGGGACACGTAACGCGCCAAAGCAGACCATGCCTCCGAGTCTTCGCAGTCACTCAGGACCTGTGCTTGTAGGCGGGATTCTTCATATTGGGCTTCTTCGTAGGTTCTCATGGTGGGCTCCCCCTTCCGAGGAACCTACGCAGAGGCAGCCCGTTTTGTCCGCTATGGCCAGGAAACAATGATGCCGAAGTCCTGTGCCATTTCTCGATAGACCTCCGCTTGCCATCCTGCCGAGCGGTATCTTGCTGCCAAGACTTCCAGGATATCGTGGTTGAACCCCTCACGAACGAAGGAGAAGTCAAGTTCCCCACCCCGCTCCAGAAGCCCCAGGCGACCATTGATCATGGTCGTGGCCTTATTCAACTGTTCGATGCTGACGAGTTCTTTTTCCAAGCGGCGAGCGTTCACCTCGTCTGGAGTGATGGCTTTTACGATGTTCGGCATGTCTTTTCCTCATCTGTAGGGACCCGCCTTTTCGGGCTGGTCTTATCGTACCACGGGAGAGGGTACTATGAACGCGGAACTGTGGGTAGCAACCCTGGGTCCGCGTGTGTTTGACGGCACCCTGTAGGATTTCAGGGTAGTGACGCAGAAGGAAAATGACAAGCAAGAGAAGCCCGAGGACGAGGTCTATTTGCATGACGTCCCCCCCTTTCAGAAGAAGCCCAGAACATGCAAGGAAAGATCATAGGGAATCAACCGGACAAGTTGGACCCCAAACTGCGTAATGCCGAAGAACTAGCAGCAGCGACATGAGACTACCTCACGCTGCTCTACCATCCAAGAGACCGAAGCATGACTTCTCAAGTGATTTACGTTGCCGGACCCTTGACGTCGAGCGGGCTTGTCTGGCATAACGTCAGGAATGCGATGCTCGCAGCGGACGCCATCATGAAGAAGGGACATACCCCGCTCATCCCACACTTGAGCGCCATCTGGGCGATGAGCACGGAAGAGGCTGCTCACTTCCCCGAGCAAGTCTGGCTTGATTGGGGATTGCGTTTACTGGAGCGTTGCGATTCTCTTTACCGTATTGCTGGACTTTCCCGTGGAACTGAGGGAGAAGTGAAGCACGCCCAATCCCTCGAATTGACCATCTACTATAACTTGGATGACATCCCGGTAGTGAAACAGGTGTAGGCATGACGACGGACTTACAGGACCATTTTGCAGGGTGCCTTCTGGGCTGTGCTATTGGGGATGCCGTGGGGGCTCCCGTAGAAGCACGCGACTTTGAACACTGCCAGAAGTACGTGCGTAACTATGTCCGACCTCAGCACCTGGAGCACATCCAGCGTCCGGCCATCCACGAGGAACCCGCGTATCGCTTTGGGCAGATCACAGACGACACGCAGCTCACGGTGCTCCTGGCAATCACCATCATGAACACAGGAAGAGCAGACCCGGAGCACTTCGCAAAGCTCTTGGTTCGCGCTTTCGATAACGGGATCGTCGTGGGATCTGGGAGAGCTACTCGACAAGCCGTGCAGGCACTCTCCCAGGGTGTGCCCTGGAGTGAAGCGGGGGCGCCTGCCCCAATGGCGGGGAACGGCACCGCAATGCGTGCCGCCCCCCTTGGGATGCTCCACTACCAGGACCCGGAGGCGTTGTCGCAAGCTGCCTACCAGACCAGCATAGTGACGCATCAGGACCCGATCTGCACAGCCGGGACAATCGCCATTTCGCTGGCTGTCGCGATGGCGCTCCAGGGGCAGAATCCAGAAGAGGAACGATGGGCACACCAGATGGATAACTGGGTGCGTCCCTACAGTCTGCGGATGGCGGATGAAATTCTGGATGTCTGGGAGAATCGAAAGCGAGATCCCGAGACGATGTCCGAACGTATCTCCAAGCACAACATCGACACAGGGGGTCGTGTGTGGGACCGAATCAGCCCCTATGTACTCCCCTCTGTGCTCTGGTCCTTGTACTCTTACCTGCACACTCCAGAGGACTTCTGGGAGACGATCTGCACAGCCATCTGCCCTGGCGGGGACGTGGATACCACGGGGGCTATGGCGGGAGCGATTTCAGGAGCACACAACGGAACTCCGGGGATGCCCCCGAAGATTATCGCCGCTCTGCAGGACAGGGGGACTTTCTTAGCTCCCATCCTGCATACTTTGGCCTCTTCTATCTGGGACTTGATCCATGAGTGACATTGAATCTGTGGAGTCCTCTTCGGTTCTACCACACCAGAAAATCCAGAGTGCGTTTGCCGAGGGGTGGAGTGCGGAGCTTTCCACCGATGACATCGGGAAACTCCTCTTCAGATTGGGGATCTGCCTGGGAACCGTGATCGCGGAACTCACGAAGAGGGGTGTGCACTGGGAAGTCATTGACCGTAACATCAAGAAAGCGACTCTTCGAGGTGTGGATCAGAGCTGGGGGTGACAATGGCTCCGCAATCCAAACTCCCCTTCCGGTGTTGGCATTGCTGGGCTCGGTTCTCCTGGCACGTCCCGCCTAGTGACCGCTACTGTCCTCGCTGTGATCGTGTGGGCCTGTTCCTAGACAAGGATCGGCTAAAGCGCAACAAGAGTTACCGAAAGGACCTCCTGTGCCACTGTGATGGGTATTGGTTTCCGCACAGGAAGGGATCCCTGCAATGCCGGGAGGGAGCGAACTATGCGGGGATGCAGCAGGAACCGGAAGTCGTCAAGGACTATGTCGACCCAGAGGATGATGACTTACCCTTCTGAGGCAGATCGGGTGCGAAAAGCAGGACAGTTTCGCTCAAAGCTGCGTAGAATAGTGGGATGGGTTCGAGTGCTCCAGTGGTGGAGCAAACCCTGGGGAGCGCTCGAACCCAACAGTTTCAGGGGGTTTGACACGCAAAAAGTTCGTTGGAGAGCGTGGAACTCCTCTGTGTCCTGCCCTGAAATGGGACCGCTCGAAAAGCAGTGCCCAAGTGGTCGTAACTCTTTGGAATCTGAATAGCACTCTTTCCCAGTCTTCTAAGACTGGGCACCGTTGAAACTCTCCTTCGGGTTGCGCACCCTCTGTATTGGTGCGGCTTTCCCAGTCTTCTAAGACTGGGCACCGTTGAAACGCGACTACCTGTCGGCCTTGGGCACACCCCTCGGGTGCTTTCCCAGTCTTCTAAGACTGGGCACCGTTGAAAGAAACAAACAAACAAACAAACAAACAAACCGGCGATCTTGGCTCGGATGGCCTTGATACGCAGTCCTTTCCCAGTCTTCTAAGACTGGGCACCGTTGAAACAAAGAAACAAAAGGGAGAACAGATATGTCCAATACACAAGAGCTAGCACAGAAAGTCGAGGCCGCAAGGGCGGCATACTACAACGCGACCCCCCTCATGTCGGATGCGGGGTTTGATGCTCTGGAAGAGGAGCTGCGAAAACTCGATCCCGACCACTGGCTGCTCAAGGTAGTGGGGGCTCCCCCTGGAGACGCAGGCTGGCCCAAGGTGAGACACTCCATTCCGATGGGTAGCTTGAACAAGGCGCAAGTTTACCAGGAGATGGCGAAATGGTCGCAAGCCCTCGGCAACCAGGAGCTGTTCCTGACTGAAAAACTCGATGGCATAAGCGTCAGTTTGCGGTACTTGGACGGTCATTTCCGTCAAGCCATCACCCGAGGGGATGGTCTCATTGGGGAGGACATCACCCGCAATGTCTCCCTGATGAAGGGCGTCGTTCCAACTCTCGGTAAGAGCCCGTTCGATCCCTTCAAAGAGTGGTCCGGTCACCTGCGTGGGGAGATTGTTTGTTTCAAGTCGGACCACGTCAAGTACTTTCCCGGGGAGTCCAATCCTCGAAATACCGCGAGCGGAACGGCCAAGCGACAAGCAAACCCCGAGAAATGTCAACACTTGACGGTGCTGGTGTATCAGGTGCTCCCAGACTCGGGGACACTTCCGACAACCAAGCAAGAGGAGCTGGCTCTCGCACGTGCGATGGGGTTCACCACTCCGCACCATGCGATTTGTCCAGACTTGACGAGGGTGGAGAACATCTACCAGCGATATGTGGCCACCGCTCGTGAGAAGCTCGACTACGACATTGACGGGCTGGTCCTGGAAGTCAACTCTGTTTCCAAGGCAGAAGACCTGGGTCTTCTCAATGGTAGGCCCAAGGGTGCCATCGCGTACAAGTTCCCGCACGACCAGAAAGAGACCATCCTGGTGGATGTCATCTGGCAAGTTGGAAACTCTGGCAGGATCACCCCAGTGGCTGTTTTCGAGCCTGTGGACCTGGCTGGCGCCAAGGTAACCCGAGCGTCCCTCCACAACGTCAAACGGTTCAACGAACTTCAACTCACACGCGGCTGCCGCATCCTGGTTTCACGCCGGAACGACGTGATCCCGGCTGTGGAAGCGAACCTGTCAATCTCATAGGGGATTTTCATGTCAACTAACATCCTGACCATGTTTGGGCCACCGAAGCCCAAAGACCCCCCGCTGCAAGTCCCCACGCATTGCCCTGAGTGTAGCTTTCCCACTCGGATGGATGGGGAGTACCTGATTTGCGTTAACACGCAGAGATGCCCCGCTCAGATTGCAGGGTCCATCAAGACCTGGATTCAGAAGCTCAACGTTTTGGACTGGGGCGACAGTCTCATTGAAGCGCTTTGCAGTGCGGGCTTGATCGCCACCATTGAGGACTTGTACCGGCTCAGGGAAGAGGATATTGCATCCCTACTGTTGTCTGGTCGCCGGGTGGGGGACAGCACAGCCAAGAGAGTTTTGGAGAATCTCCACGCGAAGAAAGAGCTGCCGCTGGCATCCCTGGTGGGAGCCCTGGGCATCTCGATGGTTGCTCGGTCGATGACCAAGACCATCACCTTGGCTGGATTTGACACCCTAGACAAGATGTCCTCCGCGACGGTGGACGACATTGCAGCCATTCCGGGTGTGGGACAGGCAAAAGCTGCGAGCTTCGTGCAGGGTATCCAGGAAAGGATGAACTTGATACGTGCTCTGCTGGCAGCCGGGGTTCGAGTCAAGGCCCTCAGTGACGGACCTCTGAATGGGAAGCGTGTCTGCATGACAGGATTTCGGGATGCCGAAATGGCTGACGCTATCGAGGAAGCAGGCGGTATCGTGAAAAGTGGTGTGTCGAAGGATTTGGACTTCCTTGTGGCCGCAGACCCAACAACCAGCACAAGTGGGAAAGCTCAGAAGGCTCGCCAATATGGCATTACGATCATCAGCCAAGAGCAGCTGTGGGATATGCTTTGAGCGACTGCACTCGGTGTAAAGAACTCGAAAACTGCATTCGGGAAATACTGGCCTGGAAAGACTCCCCTGGCGTGACATCCGCTTTTTTCAATGCGTGGATGCACGGCCAGGTAGCCACAAAGGAAGAGGCAAGTAGCGCGGAGAGAATGTGGGAACGTGCCAAGAAGTTGGCTGGGGACCCCGAGTAGACGTGCGAGAAAGCACAAACCTAGAGGAGATGCGATGAACGATAACACAAATGAACTACAAGTGGACTTGCAGACACCCGAGACGATGCTGGACTTGATACAGCGTCGCTCCGCAGCTATTGCGTCTTTTCGCAAACAAGGGAAGAAGGGCATCATGGGTTGGCTGCAAAACAGCCCCTGTGGGGGGATCGTAAGTGAGGGGATCATGGAGTGCTTTCGAGCTTCTATCGAGAGCGCAGACGGAACCTGGAAGGTTCACTACAACCGCCCGCACACCAATGCACCTGTGGCTCCTCCACCCAAGGGTTCCATGGATTTCATCCCCGTGTCCGCTGCTTGCTTGACAGGTGTGCTGATTCTCCATGTCGATGGACAGGTGTACCCTGGACCCAATTTCCCAAGACTGCCCGAAGCCAGAAGATAACCTTCCTGGCCCTCTCCGCACCAGGCTCCCCTCACTACACTTCAGAGGTCTCGCGCACGATGATGGATAGCAAGCAGCTGACGATAAATCCCTATCGGTTCTATGACCTGGTACAAGTCCAGCAGAGAATGACCCCTGGGATGTCTGAGTTCCTGGATGACTTCGGTGGCAAACTGGCGGAGAAGCGGGTACAACTCGAAGCCGACTACGACGATATCAACGAGTTGTATGATCGTTTCGTTCAGGAATCCGAGAAGGGTGTGCGGGAGCGCCTTCAAAGCGATTGGGCCACCTCGGAGGAGCACGGCAAAGCTCAGGACCCTTACCGAAACACCCTGGCGGGCGAGAGCTTCCTTCATGTCATCCTTACGCTGTCCAAGTTATCTCGGGACATGCATCTGGAACTGCAAACCCTTGTGGAGCTTCTTCGCCCAACACCCCTTATTCTGCAAGAGGGGGCATCCTTGCGGGACCCTTGGTCCTTCAAGGCGAGTGACTTGCAGCAGCTATCCTATGAGATACAGATCAATTCGGAGTCCGTCACGCAATTCACTTCAGGTGTCTTGGGAGTGCGCGATGGACGCAAGAGCATCCTCAAGTATTTGGACCAGACGATTCGAGTTCTGGACAATTTCTACACCGCACTGGTGCGGAGACATATGACAGAAGGGGTGCCAATTCTCGTGGACCCCCTCCTGACCGACGTTGCCCTCTGCATCTACGAAAATGTGGACAGTCATGGGGAAATCGAGAACGGGTCCGATCCCAACAAGGTGTCCGCGTACTCGGTCCGAAAAGCTAAGCTCCTGATTGAGGCGACCAGTGTGGGGAGAATTGGTACGTTCCTCCGAGAGCCGGCTTCTTTTCTCGACTATGTGCGCAACACCTTTCGGTCGTTGTGGGCAGACATGGGGGTCCTGGAGGAGCACTTCGACAAAACCATCGAGGATGTACATCGCATCGTGAATCCCTATGCGATCTATGCCCCGCTTCTCGATTCCAATCTGGCGTCTGGCTTGCGTGTCCTGGACACTATGGACCCTCGCAGTGTCACCTATCGAGATCCTGGAAAGTTGTTGTCCCCCGAGGAGAGAAAGGCGCACAACTTTTGGGTGGACACTCTCCAGGGTATCGTAGAGAAACTCTCCAATGAGACACCCTCCTCGGAACTGGTGCAGTACATCCTTCAACGCAAGTTCGAATTGCGAGGGTGGCAGCAGGACGAGAACAGTTTCTACGTGTGCCGCATCGGTTCCGGCAATCAATTTCGGGGAGTGGCCCCAGGGGCGCTGGAGGTGGTCCCCGGAGCCCGTCCCACGGTCAAGCTCGACGAGATCATTGGGGCCGGATTCGACGACGTGCGCGCCTTCGTGGAGCAAGTGGAGTCTGCCGCCAAGTGGCATGACCTCTTTGTAGCCACCTCCCCGAGTCGCACCGCCGACAAGTCGAATGTGCTACTCATAGGTCCTCAAGGATGCGGGAAATGTGTCACCGGAGATACTCGGGTCTTTACTTCCCGTGGGCTTTGTCGCATTAAGGACTTACATCCTGGGGAGATCGACTCCGATGGGTATGCTCCCCTGGAAATGGCAGTTCGTTCTTTTACCCACAGAGGGGTCTCCTCACATTTCTACGACTCCGGTGTCCAGCCCACTTTCAAGGTAGAGACGAAGCATGGCTACCAAGTTGAGGGGACGGACAAGCATCAAGTCATTGTGGCCACGGCAGGGGGTCCTGCCTGGAAACGCTTGGATGCTATCTGCGAAGAGGACCTGGTGGGGATCATTCGCTACCCGGACATAGGGGTAGCGGATCCTCAGGAAGAGTGGTTCCCTATGGGGCCGGATGATGTGGACGAGGAGGACGCATATCTTCTAGGGTACTGGATCGGAGACGGTTCCTATTCTCAAAAAACCACCCCTCGGTTCTCTGTTGGGGCGCAGGACATGGACTACTTCAAAGAGTTTGTACTACCTGCGCTGGAAAAGAGGTGGGGTGTCCCACATGTCTATCAGGACAAGCGTGGGCTCTACGACGTCCAGGTCTTCCACATGCACTCCGGTGCAACAGCTCTAGTAGCAGAATGCGGATCTGGGGCTTCCCACAAAAGAGTCCCGGAAACGATCCTGCGTTCCAGTAAGAGAGCCTGGCGGGGGTTCTTGTCGGGACTGTTCGATGCGGATGGATCGGCATATCAAAGTCGTGTGGAATGGGCGTCCAACAGTGAGGACCTCATCCGCACTGTGCAAACGATGCTGACAGCTTTCGGGATTGTGTCCGCCATCACTTCCCGGACCCAGCCCGGTCCGGGGGCGAAAGAGTATGTTTCCTGGCGAATGTTTCTCTATGGGGAGAATGCTCGGAGATTCTTCCACCAAGTGGGATTCCGGCTGAAGCGGAAGATGGCCAAGCTAGCGCCACTTTTGTCTCAGAAACGCAACGATAACTGGGATTGCATCCCTGTCAGTCGAGAGCTTTGGAAAGCTCTCAAGAGACAAGCTGGTAAACTCCCCCGAGCAATACACAAAGCGCTGGACCCTTACATGAGAGGGCACTACCCATCACGGCACACCTTGAGTGCACTACTGGCGTTGGTGGGGGTCACCGAGGGGGTGGCTTTTGAGGCAATCCAGCAGCTGGCAGACCCCAAGTGGTTCTGGGATAGAGTCCAGGCGGCAGGAGCTACGGGGGCGTCCAAGCAAGTCTATGACTTGGTTGTCCCTGAGGAGCAGAGCTTTGCAGCCAATGGTTTCATGAACCATAATACGGAGATTCTTCGCGGGGTTGGAGCAGACAAGAGGTCGATCAGCATCTTCGCGCAGGGGTCCGACTTCAACACTTGCTGGCTCGGGGAGGCAAGCAAGAATCCCAAGCGCCTGTTTCAGGCCGGCTTGCAGCTCCAGAAGAAGGCCAACAAGCATGTGCACTTTCTCATCGATGAGATTGACGCCATCTTGAACAATGACCGTCAGAACGCAGGGTACATCAACCTCACCCTGGAGTTCCAAATCCTGATGGACGGTGTGGTGCAGTACCCTCATCTCTCGGTGTGGGGAACGACCAACAGCCCCAACCGAATCCCGATGCCGATGATTCGTCGATTCTCGAAGGTGGCCATCGTAGGTGAGCTGGACCAAAGTGACCGTATCCGACTACTCAAGCACTTCACCAGCTTCCTCCCTTGCGCGGAAATCACAGATGAGTCCTGGAAACTTCTCGCAGACAAGCTGGAGGGAGCCACTGGGGATGTGATCCGAAAGGTCGTGGATACGGTGTGGCGGGAGACGATGACCCGATTCGTGATGCAGGACCCCGGGAATGCGGAAACTCTGGTGCGGTGGCTCAACCGCAATGCGAAGTTTGACATTGGAAGTTTCGAGGGAAAAGAGCGGCGAGGGTTCCAAGAGATCCTGCGAAAGCATTTCGGAATCACCGCAGAACAGTTGGACGTCTCCGTCGAGAAAGCCCTCGACAACGTGGCGATCCTACACGAGATTGAGACGGCGAAGATGGTTTACCGGGATGCTCAGCTCTTCATGGCTTCCGTGACGGAAGACCGTGGTGGGTGCCCCGTATGAGTCGAGAAGGAGATCCCTCCTGACTATCGTAAGGTTCCAGAGGATTCCTGAGGTAGTTTCAATCCCAGGGAAAGGGCGCGGGGTCATAGCAAAGTGCTCATTTGAACCTAGGGACGTGATCGAAAAATGCCCGTTGGTTTTCCTGCGGGAAGAAGAAGAAGCGGCATTTGTGAAGCAGCACGGGGTGCTCTGGTACTACGCGATAGACCTCACGGCCGTAGGTCGCACCGCGCTGCACCTTGGGCTGGGTATGCTCTACAACCACAGCAGCACACCCAACAGTGAAATCGTGTACCAGGCCGGGGATGACTTTCTTTTGTTTGTGGCAACTAGCAGGATCCTACCCGGAGAGGAGATCGTCTACGACTACGAGTTCGAGGGTGAGCCCGAGTACTTGCCGCAAGGGGGTGAAATAGCATGAACGAGGCAGAGCTACAGGAGCTTCTCCAGCAGGTGTCCAACACAACCCCAGAGATACGACAAGAGAAGCTTTCAGGAAAGCTTCTGTCGGATGCCTTCAATGTGGTCGAGCGCAAGGGACCTGTGTTGTACCTGGTGCTGCCGCTTTCGACTCGACCCGTACTAAGGAGTTGGACGACCCTGATCGTCGATCAATATCTGTGGGGCGCGCGCATCCTGTTTACGGAGGCAATACCGGAAAACGTGGGGTACGTTTTCTCCGCTGAGGACTTCTCTGTGTGTTTCGCGTGGGGTACAACTCCCGATCCTCTCCCAATCCAGGAATCTGAGGAGCCACTCACAAGCCAGGAAGCGGAGTCGTTGCCGTTGGAATCTGTTGCCCGGTGCCCTCATTGTGGAGGGGAAGTCCTCGTCACCCTACGCAGCAAGGGGTGACGTGAGCCTTAACTTGATTTTTGTGTTCCCGGTTGATCGGTTTTGGTGGGAGGACTTTCCCTTCCAGACTCCCACGGACCTGACGCGGAAAGTTATCGCCGCAGAAGGCAACCTCGGTGGGGTTCTGAGGAGAAGCGGAGATTGGTGGCGCTGGTGCGAACCAAGCTTGATGCAGGGTGGCGCTTTCAGGCAGTGTAGCTAAGGAGTCTGCATGCGAGAAGCAGTACAACGGTATCGTCAGCACTTGATGGAGTCTGCATGCGAGAAGCAGTACAACGGTATCGTCAGAACTTAGTTGCTATTGGGATTGGCAAGCGGGTACACGATCTCCGTACAGATTCAAGGGGCTGGGCTTAGCGGTGACTGTTCGAGCGGAGGTCCTCTGCAGATAACGCTGCACGACGTGAGCCGCCGCACGTTCCCGCCAATTCTTTGACATTGCTTCCTCCAGAAGGGACCCGCGCCATGCGAGTCACTAGAGCCACCCAATTTTTGCTAGTACAGGTTTGACGCCAAAGTGCAGACGATAGCTCTTTGTCTCTTTGCGCCGCACCCAGGCCCAGTCTACGTTCTCCCAGTTCAACCTTGGTCTCCATTTTTCCGGGACGCTTTCATCGACCTGCGCGATGAGGGTTGTGTACTGGAATCCTCCATCCTTGAAGACGAACTTCCCCACGATGCGATACGGTGGGACACTCCCAAGTTCTTCCAGGGCCTCTCGGTGAGCAGCAACCTTGGGGTCTTCCCCCTTTTCGACGGCGCCTCCCACTACTCCCCAGGTGTTGGGCTCGTTTACATGTGGCGACCTGTGCATCAGCAGCACACGAGTGGGTGTGCGGAGGAGGAGCCCAGCCCCTTCCTGCCCCCAGTACACCCTCTCGTCGTCATCTTCGAAGTCATCTTCGTCGAGGTCACCCTCGTCGAAGTCCTCCTGAAGGTCTTCGGTTCCCAAGGGGAGCTTGTGCTGCATGGCGTATCTTCGCAAGATGCGAAGGGTCATTTGATGATTCATGGCCATTTGGCAGCACTCTCGGCTAGGAGCCTAGGATCAGGGGGAGTAGCCGCTTTCGAAGTTCCGGTCGTTGGTATGCCAGACGAACCACGCGACCTTGGAGGGTGGAAGCTTTACGATAGGGAGGGTTCCAGTCGACGTCACCTTTCTGGAGTTTCTTGGCTGCGATGGGCACTTCCTCGGGATCAATTACCGGCATGTCTGCACGGTCAGGTGCCCAGGAGGGCACCTTCTTGGGAATCAGTCCCGCATTGTCAGCGATGCTGTTCACACCCTCGGCGACGCTGCCGAAGGTGGCCTCCAGAACTTTCTGCACATCCTCGGAGGACCATGGGAAGGCTCCTCCAATTCCGTTCGCCACGAAATCTTGGAGCATGTCTCTCACGTTGCTCGACGTGTACGTCGCAAGGCTCCCCTTTCCAGGGTTGCCATGGTTTTTCTTAAATGTGCCCTTGGTCAGGATGTTCAGGACGCGGACCAGATCCTTCCCTGGTAGCGCAGCCTTGTACCCGGCGACTTTGGCGGAACTCCCGCCCGCGAGGATCGCAGCGGACCAGCGGTGGTGTCCGTCCATGATGTAGTTGTCCATTGACACGATGGCCCCAAGGTCACCGCCGATCTTTCCCGTGCGGAGCATGAACAGGGCCATCCCCAGCGACTTTCCTAGCACCATGGTCGTCTGGGACGGTTTCAAGGAAGCCGCTGCAGCGGTGAAGCTCTTGACAGCTACCTTGTCTTTCGTATCCCCACTTTCCACCATGACTTTGGCGATGTCTGGGGAAACTTGGCCCAGCCTATCCGCTTCTTGAAACTGCTTCTCGTGCAAGGACCCGTCTGCTCGTTTACACGTCTTCTTCATTTCTCACCTGCTACCTGCGGAGGAGGACACGACGATCCTCGGTTTCCCGATCATACGGATGTATAGGAAGTCCACTGAGGCAAACGTTTACACTTTTCGATGCAGAGCGTGGAGCGCCTTGCGGCCTGCATCTGTAAGGTCCCACCCTGGCCCCTTTTCCCCTGTCACAAGCACTTGCTCGTTGCTTCCCCGTAGAACGATGAGCCCCCGGAGTCGGAGAATTGGCAGGAGGATCTTCGCTCGGCAAGGTCCCGAGGGGACATATGCTTTTCCAGGGGTAGCCTCTGCGATGGCTTTCAACTCTTGGATCATGCAGGACGTCAGCTTCAGGATCATGGGCATGTTGTCGCTCCTGTCTGGCCACACCCACAACAGAGGGGATAGGATAGTTACCACTGAGCTACCACTGTTGAATGACTTGTTCTGTCAGCTCTCTGGAGGTCAGCTCCGGGGAGTTCAGAAGAAGCCTCCGCGCTAATGGTACAATTCGACCCCGTTCTTTAGCCTCCAGGCCCAGTCTCTCGATGATTTGCATGTTATCCACCGGGGGCTTCTGGAGCTTCTCCAGATAGGCATTGGCTTCGTCCTCTGCCATGGGAGCAAGGAGGCTGCGAACCTGCTTTCTTTGCTGTGCCGTGAGAAAGGATAGTGGGGTTCGCACAGGCATACCCCGGTCTAGGATGTCCAAGAGAAGTGACTTGTATCGGGGACTCGACAATTCCCGCGAAAGATACGCGGAGAAGCCTGGGTTCTCCCCAATCATTTCGGAAATAACGTCCAAGATCCCTAGCTCGTCCATCAAGTCCAACATCTTCGAGGCATTCGATTGCATGAGGATGTTGTGCACCAGGATGCTCGCGATGGCCTCGTAAGGCATTCGCTTCATCTTGGGAGCGTGCTTCCGCAGCGCAGCCTCGGTCTTGGGTGTCATTTGGAACCCGTAGCGACCGATGAATTTGATGGCCCGCAGGATGCGACTGGGATCATCCGAGAAGGTTTGATTGGGATCGGAGGGGCATTGCATACGACGCTCTGTCAAGTCCCGGAGTCCGCAACCTGTCAAGTCGATAATCTCCGCCTTCTCTGGCCCGTCCACCAAGTCGAATAGCCGCCACATCAAGCTGTTCCACGTAAATTCTCTGCGACGCACATCATCTTCAATGGTTGCCTGGGAGACTTCCGTGGGTTTGTATCCCTTTCCACCTTCGCCTTTGCCGTAGCTTTCTGTCCGAGCGTTGGCCACCTCGATGACTTCACCTCGTAGGTTCTCCCCTTCTAGCTCCCAGTCCCCTTTCACGCTCAGGATGGCCACCCCATACTGATTGGTTGTCACAGTTGTGGGTGTGGGTATCTTGTGGGACACCAGCTTCGCAAAGTCTCCGGAGTCCATACCTGCTCGCACGCTGTCTATCACCACGTCAATGTCCTTGATTGGCTTGCGGAGAATGAAGTCTCGCACCGCTCCCCCGACTACATAGACATGCTTGGCGATCCTGGCCTCCCGTGCGATTGCGGAGAGAAACTTCATGAGAGCGATGGACCGCTTGTGTTCCTTGGATTCCAGGTACCGGGTAGCCACTCGCACAGAAGAGGGTCCGAGTTGAAAGTAGAACCGCTGCCCGTTTGAGATCCCAACGGTGCCGGACAGGACAGGACCATTGACTTTGCGAAAGCCCCGGGCTAGCAGTTTGTTTGCTTCTTTGGGGCTCGCTCCTTCCGTGGCTACCGTGACGTGCGGAACGTCGTTGTCCACAGGAAGTCCTCCTGGGTCCACAGCGACGACTTGTAGGCTTTCATCTGAGGCGATCCCTGTGACCTTGACTTGGGCCTTGGCACCAATGGGAAGCGCTTCTAGTTCCTCCGGCGTGAGGCGGAACTTCATTGTCATGTGGTTAGCCCAGGCCGTGGGGAGAACACCTCCGATATCCTGCACCCACCACTGCAGCAATGTCTTAGGATTGTCGAGAACCAGACCTACGTACACTGCTTGCTTCACATCCGGGAGTTGCCCAAGGTCTTGCGGTCCACAGTTTACCTCTGCGGGTTTGGACCTCACAGGGTGCGCGCGAACCTCGTAGCCAGCTCGCTGAAGCATCTGGGCGTAGCTCTGTAGCAAGTCGCGTTGGTCATCCCACAATTCTACCTCAGACACGAACGGGAACTTGCTCAGAGTGTCACGAAGCACCTTTCGTTTGAAGGCTCCCGTGGATTCCAACCCCCCTCTAGGGTTCAAGTGGACCTCGTCGAAATCGAGATTGGCACCTCGCAGAATTTCGGGTATCCGCCATCGAAAGATTCTGTCGCTGCGCCCGGTGCAGAGAATGGCATAGGTGTTTGGGTCTGCGATGGCTCTTCGAGCTTCCTGAAGTACGGAATTGACCCACCACTCGGATCCCGGTCGAAGGGGAACGCAGGGTGGGCTCAAAGACAGATCATCCACATACCAACCGCGCTCATACCAGGGGGGAGGAGCGGGCGAGCGAAACAGAGTACCGTCGAAGTCGAACATTGCTAGCGTGGGCATTACCACCTCCATCCTGGGAGTGTAGTCATAGTCTCAATAGCGTTTTGATACGCAGGCATTGGTGGGAGGTGTGTATGCCCACGATGTCTGAGTCTGCAAGGACGGCTATCGCCCGTTTGGCTCCTTCCATGCTGTTACAATACGCTCTGCGTCATGACTTTGTCACAGCTCCAGCTTTGGACTGGGGCTGTGGTCGTGGTGCTGACGTACAGTGCCTGCGGGAGAGGGGTATTGAGGTGCACGGGTATGATCCTCACTGGCAACCCAACCTCCCCCCACATCGAGATTTCGCTTTCGGACAATGCATCTACGTGATGAATGTGCTTCGAGGCACAGAGGAACGTCTACAGAGCCTCCGACAGCTCAAGAGCTACTTGGCTCCTGGAGCGGTACTCTGGGTGGCTGCCCGGTCGCAGCAGTCCGTGCTGGCAGCGGCCACACGGGGCGCGTGGAGCCCACTGGGTGAGGGATTTATGACCAGCCGTAAGACGTACCAGGAGGGGTTCACGGACCAGTCCATGCAAGCTCTCCTCGTGTTGGCGGAGTTTTCTGACGTGCAGACAAGCAGCTATCGAGACACCGTGTTTGGGTTTGCTAGCAATGGGTAATCCAAATCCTGTTGGGCGTTGCCCTCAATTGCACCGTGCTTTCGGTGAGTTCAAGTCCCTGCCAGAATGGGCAGTGGACGAGAGGTGCGTCTGTTCCTACTCTCTGCTCCGAAAACGTGTGGAGGAGAGGGGATGGGAGGTGGTACGGGCGCTGACGCAACCTGCCAGGCAATATCTGAGCAAAGATGTGCGTCGCCTGCAGCCAAAGAAAAAGCCCAAACCGCAAGGGCACATTGTCTCGGCATGGGGTTTGTCAATGTCGCTTTCGGCATGGGCTGCACAGAGCTACGTGCCTGTGTCTGTTGCCACTCTCTGGCGTCGCATTGTCAGAGATGGGTGGCCCCCCGAAAAAGCACTCATGTTCAAGCCAGGCGTGCCCTATAGAGTGTCTGCACCCGCTTCCCCCTGGGACATCTCCCTGGGAGAGTATCTGCAAAGAGGGCTCACCAAGCAGGGTCCCCGCCGTTTCTCGCGTGGCTAGCGCTTTCGTTCCCACTCCAATTCTAGGATGGAGCGCACCGTTGAAATGGTGGTCAACGCCCAAGTTTCTAAGTGCGTGAACAAGCGCGACCTCGAAGTGTCCTCCATGACGGCCACTGCCAGGTATACCTGGATGTTTCCGATTGCCTCTCCCAGGTAGCGCATCGTGTCCCAGGGATCTCCCTTCGTGAGAGAGGTGTGCGCTCGTTGTAGAGCCTGCGCTGCCAGAGGGCATTCTATCTCTGTCTCCTGTTGCAGCTCTTGGAGTTCAATGAATGCCTTGGTTCGCAGGCCGATTCTCGCCTCATGCTCTTTTTTTGACATGACTTTCTCCGATGGTTGTCGAAACGCAACGCGCCCCCACACTATACCGTCTGCATCTTTCTTTTGCCGTGTGGTATGGTTTGTTGATTTCCCTTGAACCGCATGGGTTCTCGGGGTACAGACGCGGACCTAGCACACTCCAGAGGGTGTGCAATTCACACGGGAGCAGGAACATGACCAAAGCTGATTTCATCAAAGCCATCGCAGAGCAGCACCAGGATCTTTCCAAGTCCAAAGTCGAAAGCATCCTGGACAGTGTCTTCGACACTATTTCCGCCAATCTGGATGATGGTGAGAAGGTGACCTGGGCTGGATTTGGAAGTTTTGAGACTTCCAAGCGTGCTGCGCGTCAGGGGCGTAACCCTCAGACAGGGGAAGCTCTGCAGATCCCTGCGAGCACCCACGTCAGCTTCAAGATTGGCAAGAAGCTCAAGGACTACTTGAACAGGTAGTCGTCGATTGTCTCGCCTACGCCAAACGGGGTCTGGACATTTTCCATGATCCCCGCGTAGGACTGTGGTTGGGGGTGTACCTCAACCACAGGAGGGACCATGAGGACGCGCATCAAGTTGTACTGGACACCGTAGAGGGAACCTTCAACGTCGAAGTGAGGGTCTGCGGGGAATATCACCCTGCAACTTGGGGGTGGAATGGGGTTTTTCCCGAGGAGTACCCCGCAGTCAAAGTGCTCTCTATCCAGGGAGAGCACGAGAATCTTTACACGTTAGAGGAACTCGCCACTCTGCTGGAGAGCACACCCGAAAAGGTGGAAGACCTCATCATGGAGTTGCTACCAGACCTTCTTGAAGAGGATGCTCCGTTCTGATTCCTGGAGTACCTGCCGTCCTAGGCAGTATGCAAAAAGATTCTGATCCCAGCACCAAAGTGGAGTTGGGTTAGTAAGCCCTTCGAGTGCGTAGGACTCTAGGGCAGTATGCAAAAAAAGATTCTGATCCCAGCACCAAAGTGGAGTTGGGTCAATAAGACGCTCAAGCCCTGAGCGGAGGTCCCTCGGGATCTCGTGTGGAATTGGGTGTCTGTCAGGGCAGGCACCGCAGGGAGGCAATCAAGCCTCACACAACCAAGGAGAATTGCTATGCCGAACGAACCTTATGTGCATCCTACTCCCATCGCCAATCTCGGGGACGCGAACTTTCTGAATTACGGGGGGCGCCTGGTGTTTCCCGGTGTCTCAGAAGGGGATGAATTCTACATGGAGGCCATCTTGGAGCCCCCGGAGGACTGCGAGGAAGACGAGGAAACGTGGACGGTCTACCGCTTCGACCTGGAACGTTTCCAGGTCGTGGAAAAGGGCAACCACCTTTACCTCGTCCCAGAGAAATGGGAGGCGCCATGGCCGCACGCTCTCTCGCGGTATGATGAGTGGTTTCATCAGGACTTGAAAGCTGTCGCGGAGTCCCAGGGCACCACAGTCCAAGAGCTTCGAGCAGCTTTCTGCTCGGAGGATCCTGTGAAGCGAGCCTGGGCCTGGTGTGCTGTGAGTGACCACCACGGATTCCACGAGCTTTATCCCTTGAGGCTGTCTCAGCACGAGGCCCACAGTCGCTACGGACTCCTGGAGAATTGCTACTGTGAGTCCTGTGTGCCGTGCCAGGACAACGACTAGCCGCTCAAGCCCTGAGCGTCCCACCCTGAAGGAGGTGGGGGTGCGGAACGATTTTCAGGCTGTCAGGGCAGCCCGAAAAAAGATTCTGATCCCAGCACCGGAGTGTGGTTGCTGGGGTAGGAGGCAATCTCGCCTCCCGTAACCAATGGAGACAACCATGAACTCTGACCAACATCTGCGAACGGTTACCCTCCAGGGGTACGAGCTGACCACCTGGGACACCTACAGGACCGGCGCCTTCAGGGAGTCGATCCTGGGGTATCGATTCGCTGCTCCCAGGGGCGAAGTCCTCTTCACGGGGGAGGACTTCTGCTGCTCGCCGCTGCTCGACATCGACAGCGATGAGGCGGTGCGAAGCCTCCTGGGATTCCTCTGCCTCCGTCCTGGGGACACGGACTCGGAGTACTTCGAGAACTACACGCCAGCACAGCTCGCCTTCGCAGAAGGGGATGCGGAGCAGCTCTCAATGTACGCCATGGAGGAGGACCCGTTCCCCTTCGACGAGTAGCTAGCCGCTCAGGCCCTGAGCGCTCCACCCCTCCTGGGTGGGGGTCGGAACAATCCGAGTACCTGTCAGGGCAGGTACAATCTGGAGTGCCTTCCGGGCACGTCTTTTTTGTGGCATAGGATGAGAGGAAGGCACAGCGGGACGCACACTCCTGCTGTGCAATACTTTGATTTTATTCCATACTTGACGGCAAGATGGTCAAGTTCTCGCAGAGCACCTGCGTTACGGCGGGTGTCCCTCAAAAGGAGAAGAGGATGCATTTACTCGTATCCGTGCTGCTGTCAATTGTTGCCTACAGCAGTGAAGCCCCGCAAGAGACCTTGGAAGCAGAGATGGAAAGGCAGCTTTTTGTGCTGCACATGAACCTGGCTGTAGGTCTGCCAGCCGAATATGGCGCCGCATTGTATGATGCAGCTGCAGACAATCAGGTGGACAGATATGAGTTGGCGGCTGTGCTCATTGCAGAGCATGCCGGACCCGACTACGATTTCTCGCTGGGGAGTGCTAGAAAATACAGGACGCTGAACTTTGATCCCCTGTCTGAGGGCACCTCGAAAGAGCGAGGTCTGTTTCAAGTCAAGCCCTCGTGGGCAAAGAAAGCTGGGGTGAGCAAGGACGACTTGTTTGACCCAATAGTCAACATCCAAGTCGGGGCTTTCATCGTCCAGACAAACCAAGCAAAGCATGCCAAAGCATGCGCCTCCTCAAAGTACGTATGGCATTCGTGGTATGCCCACTACACATGCCATCGTCGGGAGCGGAACAAGCTCCAGGGGTTCTGCCGGTTCAAGCAGTTGCGCTACGAGAAGATATTGCATTCGTTGACAGAAGCCACACCTGATTTCAAAGCCTTGACGTCTGCATACAAGCTCAATTTGAAGAGGACGCTCAAGCGTGCGCAGAAAGCGTCTGCGGCAATCCCAGAAGAGGAGTAGTCCTCCTGTCAGGGCAGCACGAAAAAAGATTCTGATCCCAGCACCAAAGTGGAGTTGGGTCAGTAGAGGGGAAGACAAGCCGCTCAGGCCCTGAGCGTCCCTGGCCGAAAGGCCAGGGGGTGTGGAACGAAGTCGTGCTGTCAGGGCAGCACGAAAATAAATTCTGATCCCAGCACCAAAGTGGAGTTGGGTCTGGAGGTCTAAGCCATGAGTTGGTGGATTAATGACAGCGAGGACGGATGGCGGTACACCGACCCCGGAAGAAGATGGGCTCCGAAGGAGCCGACGGCGAAGGAAGTCGCGGCCAATAACGCGGTG